>ERZ827512.1792-NODE-1792-length-19522-cov-6.728104_pt1 | contig 19522 bp, 19 predicted proteins | sample MGYA00519916_ERZ827512 | MGnify/ENA primary metagenome ERZ827512 (study PRJEB31778, sample SAMEA3449335) | human gut metagenome | biome: human gut; feature: human-associated habitat; material: faeces | place: United Kingdom | collected 2010/2012 ... | reverse complement strand
ACGAAATATGAATTTGGACAGAAAATCGTGTCTAAAAACTTGACATAAATCCATTATATAATATTTTTGCAATTCTTTAATTTCATCATTAAAATGTCCATCAAACAGATTCATCAAGCAATGTAAATTTACTAAATCATCATCTGATAATTCATCATAATTAATATCAAAATCAGTATTAAAAAACTGAAATACTTGAACTATTTTCTCATAATATTTTAATTTTTTTCTAAATAATTCTTTATTTTTATCTATCTTATCTTGATTATCAAATGGAAAATCTAATTTTGTATTATCAATCATAATATATTGATAATGAAACAGATCTAAAATAAACCTTAAATCTTTAACTCTTTTTTTAGGATTACCTGTAATATCAATATGCAGTTTACTTTCATTAAAATTAATTGTAATAGGACCAATAATAAATTTATCTTTATTTACTCCCATTGCTGTAAATTCGTAATAATATTTTTTGTTATTAATTAATATATTCTTTTTTATAGTATTATAGGTTGTCCACTGTCCTTTTACTGTAACTACTTCTTCATGTGTGTCTTTAAGTTTGGCATAACTATATACATCAGCAGTTTCCATATACTCTTCATATTCTGTATTCTTTGCAACTATTTCAGTTTGTATTTCTTCAATTTTACCAAATTCTGATTCATCAATTATTCTTTTTCCGGCCTGCTTATTTGAATTCTTATAAAAATTTAGACATACATTTTTAAAACTTAATGGACCTTCGTTATTAATTTCTTTTAATTTTAATGAAATATTTTGTTGTTCTTCCTTTACATTTTTTAAAATTTCATATAAATCTACAGGCAGTAAATTACAATAATATATCTTATAATTCTCAAAGTCTATAAAATCAACAACAAATAATAAGGTACCTTTAACTTCTTTCTTAAAGCCTTTTAATGTAGCCACTTTTATTGAGTAAGTATTATATTCTTTAAATTGTTCAACTTTTCTACCTTTTATTTGAACATCTATTTTTCCCTCATATTGTTCATTTTTTTTATCTACATCACTATAAACATAAATATTACCATCCCAAAGAGGCGTCTTATCATTTTCATTAATAAATGCTCTCAAACAATCATTATTTTTTAACACTTGTTCTTTTACTTTAATGGTAGCAATTTCTTCAATATCAGTCGTTGTCATATTACACCCCCAAATAACTAATAAAATTATACTATATTTTAGTTAAATTTACTATATAGGCATTGATTTATCTTAGAATTTATCATATAATTTATTTAACAAGTGAGGGATATTTTTTTTGATAATAGGTTTAAAACCTGCTTATCATACGCTCCAGTGACGTTTCTGTTCGAACTTTTCGGGCATTTACGATAGATATCATCTCATATTGAGATGATTTTTTGTTTGTTAAAAAGCCATCCTTAAAGGAAAGGATGGTGTTTGTAGTGATTAAGATTATTACACAAGAACTAGAAATAGAAAGTAATCTTAAACAAAGACTAGAATTTATATGTGAGTTTTGTCATATCAAACCTACTATTATTAATGGAAGTATTAGAAAAATTGATAAGACTAATCTAGCGTATGTTGAGCCACACAAAGTAATTATTGGAGATACACTATATTTATTCTTCAATGAACAAAAACATTTTTATATTGGGAATTTAAAGAAGAAAATCCCTATTGCTGATTTATCAGAGTACATAGCAAGGCATTAATTAATTGAGAGATTATATACTCTCATAATATTAGTTTATTTTGTCGTGTAAATAATCAATATATTGTTATCATTTTTTCCCTCCTTATATTTTCTTCATTACTTCAACATTTCTATTGAAATAGCCATTTTTATAATAAAATTTTTGAGCATTTTCATTATAAGCAAAAACATCAATTAAAACACCTTTACAGCCAACTTCTTTAAAATATTTTTCCATTTTATCTAGCAATTGTTTACCAATACCATTTGAACGGCATTCCTTTGATACAACTAGTTCCGTCACACGACCTCGTTTAGGCGTCTTAAAATCATAAGTGGTTTCTTCTTCATTATTTATAAGACCTACAATTAACCCAATGATTTTTTCATTCTCTATTGCTAAAAATATTTTTCCCTCATACTTATTTACTTCATCCATCGTTTTTTTAAAGTATTTTTCTCTATATTCATTAGTCAAGATGTTATATTTTTCTTTATCTATTTCTGCAATATATTCTTGTAATTCAACTAGCAAATCTTTAATTGATTCATTATACTTGTTAGAATAATTTATTATTTCCAAAGTAATCACCCATAATAATTATAACATTTAAGTCAATTTTTTCATATACTCCCATTGAAATTTAATAATAATTCAGTTACAGTTCAGACTAAAGAGTGAAAAAAATTACTTATCTAGTCTTTTTTATTATTGATTTTACTATATAAAAAAATAAAATAAAAGACTTTATTAAACTGAAAATTTTATATATAATTTTTGTATAAAATATGGGTGAGATTATATGACACAAAAAGGATATATAAATGATTTTTATAAACAGTTTGAAGAACTAAATAAAAAACTTGATACAGCAAATAATACTATTTTTAATATGTCATTAACAATATCAGAATTAAATAAAAGTAATAAAAATTTAGCTAAAAGTTTAGATGAAGCAAATAAAAAGAATCAAAAATTATTATTAGAAATAGAAACGGGAATTTAACACTTTTGAAATTACAAATCTTTGCAAACCATTGAAAAATGGTTATTTTTTTGTCAAATTTCCAACTTTAGTATTGAGTGTTATTTGAGTATGTTGTATAATCTTTAGTTTTGCAGCAAAATCTTGTAAACCATAATAAAATAAGGGCGCAAGCCCTTTTTTGAGTGTTGTACAATTTCCTTAATTTTAATATTTTAAAATTTTTTTTATATTTTCTCTTGTATCGTATTTTTTATCCATAGAAATGTTTAATTTTCTGTTTAAATATTGTATTTCTGGTTTGTATCCGATGAATTTATAAGTATTACCAGTTTCATGTGTACATTTAAATTTTTTCATTTTTTCAAGTAGTTTTTTTATTGTATATTTATTTTTTATTTCTTTTTGTAAAATTCTTATAATAACTAGGGAAATAAAACAAATTAGAAAGTGTGCATCGATATGATTCTCTAATCTTACATTTATTGGTCTAGCATTAAATTCTGATTTTGTTATTTTAAAAGTTTCTTCTATTTTTGCTAATCCTTTATAAATGTTTCTTAATTCTAAATCACTTAAATGTTCCTCCGATGTTACTATAGAATAATAACCATCGAATTTTGCATCTTCATTTATTTTTTCTTCATTTAAAGATAGTTCTGTAGCATTAGAAATATTACCTGTTTCTTTATCAAAATTTATATTATTAACATAACCAGCTGCTCCATAAGAAGTTGCTCTAGTATATGAACCAGGATTTTTAATTAAATCTTTAGCTTTTTCAATAACCATTTGTCTGTCTCTTTTTTGTTTATCTGCATATTTTTGAGAGTAGTAAACCATTTGCTTTTGGTCTACTGTTACTGATTGTTTCTTTTTGTTTCCGCTTTTAGTTAATCCTTTATCTTCTCTAGTTATATACATTTTTTTAGGATAAATTCTAGATTTATGTTTAAAAACAATTTCATTTCCATCTTCATCTATTATTTTTTCAGTTATGTAATCTCCACTTAAAACCCAATTCTTAAATTCTTGGTCAGCACCTCTAACTGATTGACCGTATACATAACCATCTCTATTTTTTTTATCTAAATTTATACCAGCTGTTTTAATCATATTATCAGAACAATTAAGACCTCTATCTGCTACAACAATTATTTTATCAATATTATGTCTTCTTTTGATTTTATGTATTTCAGGAACTAATGTTTCTTTCTCAGATGTATTTCCTGGAAAAATGTTATAAGATATAGGGAATCCTTCTTTATCTAATAATAATCCCATTTCTACTATTGGATCAGGTCTGTGATTTTTCTCAGGTCCTCTTTTTCGTAAGCCCTTCTTAGTTATTTCGCCTTTACTATTTAAGGTATCTTCATCATCATATTCTATTTCAAAATAATAATTGGTACAGTCATAATATGAAGTAGAAGCATCACGATTATATTTATCTTTAGTATTATTCCAAATAGTTTTAAATATTTCTTCTTTACAACTTAGCAATGGTTCTAACGAACGATATAAATCATCTAAACTTAAGTCAAAAGGTTCAAAAAATTCATTTTTATGTTCATAACAATGTTTGATACTACCTGGATCTAATATTCTAGAATAGGTTAATAATTCACATGCTTTTGTTAACGAATATTCTATATTGGTAGAACGTTGTTTAACTTTAAGTAAATTATTTAAATCTAATTCTTGAAAAATTTTTTTTAAATATGCATAACCAATATTAAAAGTATCATCTTCAAAATCGTTTTCTTGATTTTTATTTATTTTAAAAGTTAAACAATTTTCAAATTCTTTTTTTAATCTTTCAAGTTCAGTATTAAGATATTTATCTGCGTCATCGTATTTACTTTCTAAAACGTCATAATATCCATATTTTTGAATAACATCGTGCTTAGTTTTGCCATTAATTCTATAACCATCAACTATTGAACAATAAATTCTACCGTTTTTATATTTGTATTTTTTTATAAATAAAGACATAAAATCACTACCTTACAAAATGATTATATCACATTGTACTAAATTGTACAACATAAAAATGATAAAATGTTGACAAAATAAAAACCTTATATAATAAGGGTTAGTTTATGATTGTAAAATTACTTTACTGCAAAACTCGGGAAAAGTTGTAGGAATTGGTAAACATAGGAGGTTATTAGAAGAAAATAGATATTATAAGAGATTATTTAAACAAAGAGGTTGATAAATATTAAAAATTAGCTTATAATACACTTAAATGCGATTGATATTCAAGGAGTACATATAAAGTATTTATAGAGAGTTAATGGTTGGTGGAAATTAACAATATGATATATGGAAGGTAGTGAATAGAGCAGGGTTTCTGAAATAATAGTAAGTTACCACGGGAAAAGCCGTTATCAGATAGAGAATAGTTTAATAACTATAAATTAAGGTGGTACAGTGTAGGTTATCTATGCCCTTAAGTTATAGTTATTTTTTATTTTAAGGAGGAGTCTATGAATAGAGGGAAAGTCGTCATTATTCCAGATGAAGAACAGATTTTAAGTGATAAATTTGAATTTGATGTTATGGATGAGAAAGGGCATGTTAAGGCTTATCAAGAATTTTCTGATAAGTATAAATTAGGTTTTAGTTTTTCTTTGGATGATTCACAACAAGCATCTTTATCTATTGCATCAATTGGACATTTTACATATAAAGTGGAAGATAATGCTAGTCTTTTAGTATTTTATCTGCCACAAGATATTACAGAAAGACAGTTAACACATTTTCAGAATAATTTTTTTGATTTTAGTAAATATAAAATGATAGGTGCTTATAGTTTAATAGAAGTAGATAATAGGATTGTTTCTAAAGAAGTCGAAGGACTTAATAATATTAATCAAGAAATGATTAAAAAGTATAATAAAACTAAGAAGAAGGAGGAGAAAGGTCATGTTAGATAAGAAATATAATCATAAGGAAGTAGAGAAAGATAAATATAATAATTGGGTAAATAAAGGATATTTTAAAGGAGATAAAGATAAGAGTAGAGAACCCTTTTGTATTGTAATACCACCACCTAATGTTACGGGTAAACTACATTTAGGTCATGCTTGGAATACAACACTTCAAGATATTATTATTAGGTATAAGAGAATGTGTGGGTTTGACGCTTTATGGGTTCCAGGAATGGATCACGCTGGTATTGCAACACAAGCGAAAGTTGATAAAAGATTAAGAGAGATGGGGATAAATCCTCGTGACATAAGCCGTGATGAATGGTTAGAACATGCTTGGAGTTGGAAAGATGAGTATGCTACTACTATTCATGAGCAATGGGCTAAACTAGGTCTTAGTCTTGATTATACCAAAGAAAGATTTACTTTAGATGAAGGACTTAGTAAAGCGGTTAGATATGTCTTTGTTAAACTTTATGAGAAAGGTTTAATTTATAGAGGTGAGAGAATTATCAATTGGGATCCAGTTCAAATGACTGCTTTATCTAATGAAGAGGTTATCTATAAAGAAGATAAGGGTGCTTTCTATCATCTTAAATATTATATAACTGGTACAGATGAGTATTTAGATGTAGCGACTACTCGTCCAGAGACTTTATTCGGTGATACTGCTGTTGCCGTTAATCCTTCTGATGATAGATATAAACACCTAATTGGTAAAACCGTAATTCTTCCTATTGTTAATAAAGAAATACCTATCGTAGGCGATTATCATGCTGATCCAAAGTTTGGAACAGGGTGTGTAAAAATAACTCCAGCACATGATCCCAACGACTATGAAGTAGGTATGAGACATAACTTACCTCGCGTTGTTGTTATGAATTTGGATGCAACAATGAATGCGAATGCTCCTGGATATGAGGGAATGACTCGTGAAGAGTGTAGGGAAAAATTAGTAGAAGATTTGAAAAGGCAAGGCTTGCTTATTGGTATTGAAGAGATGACTCATAATGTTGGACATAGTGAGAGAAGTGATGCTGTAGTTGAGCCAACTTTATCTAAACAATGGTTTGTTAAGATGAGACCTCTTGCTGATAGAGTTCTTGCAAATCAAAAAAATAAAGATACTAAAGTAAACTTTGTTCCAGAACGTTATGAAAAAATAATGAATCACTGGATGGAAATAACTTATGACTGGTGTATTTCTAGACAATTATGGTGGGGACATAGAATACCTGCTTGGTATAAAGATGATGAAGTATATGTTGGGATTGATGCTCCAGAAGGGGATGGATGGGTTCAAGATGAAGATGTGCTAGATACTTGGTTTTCATCTGCCTTATGGCCATTTTCAACATTGGGGTGGCCTGAAGGAACTGATTTATTCAAAAGATATTATCCAAATAATGTTTTGATAACTGGTTATGATATTATTCCATTCTGGGTTAATCGTATGACTTTCCAAGGATTAGAGTTTACTGGTAAAAGACCATTTAAAGATTGCCTTATTCATGGTCTTATCCGCGATAAAGAAGGACGTAAGATGAGTAAATCTTTAGGTAATGGTGTTGATCCAATGGACGTTATTGATAAGTATGGTGCTGATAGTTTAAGATTTTTCTTAACTACTAATACCGCTCCTGGGACTGATTTAAGATATGATGAAGAAAAGATCAAATCTACTTGGAACTTTATTAATAAATTATGGAATGCTTCTCGTTATGTTTTAATGAATCTTGAAGATATGAAGACAGCAGGATATGATTATCAAAATTTAAGTAAAGCTGATAAATGGATTCTAACCTTAAAAAATAACTTAATTAAAGATGTTATTAAAAATATGGATAGTTATGACTTCCATAATGTTGGTAATATGTTATATAAGTTTATTTGGGAAGATTTCTGTGATAACTATATAGAGTTAAGTAAAGCTGCTATGAATGATACAACTAAAGCAGTATTACTTGATGTTTTAACAACTATATTAAAGATTCTTCATCCATTTATGCCTTATGTAACAGAAGAGATTTATTCTATGTTACCATTTAAAGATAGTGAATCTATTGTAATTAGTACTTATCCTAAATATGATAGTGAGACTGTATTTGATAAGGATGCTGAAGAAATATCTAAAGTTATTGTTGATTTAAGAGAGATAAGAAATTTAAAAGCTACTAATAATATTAAAAAAGAAGACAAAGTAATGTTTAGTACTAATAGTGATTTAGAATATATTTATAAGTCACAGTTAAAGATTGCTGATGAATTAATAGTTAAAGAGCTTTTAGAAGATTATCAATCTATTAACTATAAATCTAGTTTAATTAATATTACTTATTTCTTTAAAAATGAAGTTAACAAGGAAGAGATAGAAGAAAATATTAAGAAGCTAAAAGACTCTATTGAAAGACGTAAGAAGTTACTTAATAATGAAAATTATGTTAATAAGGCTCCTAAAAATATAGTTGATTTAGATAGAGAAAAATTAAAAGAAGAAGAAGCAAAATTAAAGTTGTTAGAAGAGCAATTATAAAAGAGTTGAGGATTTAAATCTTCAACTCTTTTGCTTTCGATTAGCTATTTTCTTTTACTTCTTTTGAAAGAAACAATGATAAAGCTTGTTTTAACTCTTCTTCACTTTCAATAGGTAAAAGGTTGTCATTATTGGCAAAATCTTCTTTTAAAACTATTGTATCTTCTTCATCATTTTCGTTAGATAAATATAGATAATTATTAATTTTATCTATTAATAAGTAATTTTTGTTATCAATAGTATATACATCTAATTCCATATTATTTGCCTCCTATGTTTTTTTCTATACTTGTATTATAATACTCATTAATATATTCTTGATTGACAGCGTCTTCCAGACTTTTATCATCCATTCCAGTATATCCATTTTCAACAGCCCAATCAGCGGAAAGATTTGCAGCCTCTAAAATATCATAAAAATTATTTTCTTTTTCATCTATTATAGGTAGGTTAGAATAAATTCCATAGACAACTGCTGCTTCATTAGCTCCTTGTTCAATTTGATCTTCTATCCAATTTCCTATATTGTTAGTATCAATCATAATTACTGCATCTGTTCCATTATAGATTGGTTTTCCGTCTTCATCTCTTAAAATATGTGTATTTTCTTTGACAATAGGATTATATTCTCTTATGGCATCAGTAATGATTTTCTGCTCCTCAAGATGCTTGGTTACAGAATCAATTAGATTTACTGAAACAGCTCCAAGGGAAATAGCTACACCAGCAAATACTAATCGCCTTTTAAGTAGATTTGCTTTGTTAATTTTTTTCTTGTTTTTTATGCTTCTTTTTGGATTGCTTGCTCTAGTAGAATCATTAAATCTTGGCCTATTAGGATTTATAACATTTAATCCATTATAGTTATTGTTTTCCATTTAAAATCACCTTCTAATTAAAATATATCGTAATTATTGATTCGTGTCAAAAAAAATGTAAAGAAATTATGTAAAGTGGAGACCAATTTTTATATTTTTAAAATTTATAGTAGTTTTTGTAATTTTTTATTGCAGTTGTTGCAGGTGGTCTTTGATGAGAAAAATATAAAGTTGGTTATACAATAGGAATATTTGATATGTGTCATATTGGTCATTTAAATACAATTAGAAAGTTTAAAGAATTATGTAATTATTTAATGGTTGGTGTTAGTTCAGATGGTTTTATTAAAAGGGTATAAAAATAAATTATCAATTATTCCTTTAAAGGATAGAATGGTAATAGTAAAAGCTGTTAAATATGTAGATAAAGTTGTTATTCAAGAAAACTTCGATAAATAGTATGTTTATTTAAAGTATAATTATGATGCTTTATTTCATGGTAATGATTGGAAATATTCTGATTTATATAAAGGAATATAAAGAAACTTAGTGAGGTTGGTGTGGTGTCATTTATTTTTTCTTGTACTTCTTTAGTATCTATAAGTTATATTTTAAATAAAATTAGAAGAGAGAAATAGTATTTTTATATCTTTACTTAAATAAAATGTAATGATAGAATCTTAATATAAAGTGAGGATAGATATTATGAAGAAATATGGAAAAATAATTATTATTGTAGTAGGTATCATTGCTGTAATTGCTTTACTTGTTTTAATTTATTTTAAGATTGCTTTTATTAGTAAAAGTGAGGTAAAAGATATTGTTGTTGATAATATGAAGGTTAATAGTGGTAATTTATATTTTGAAAGTATTGATTTCGAAATGGATAAAATAATTTATGAAGTGGAAGTATATTATAAGAATAGGAATTACGAATATAAAATTGATGCAAAAGAAGGTAAGATTATCTATACTGATTTTAGAGTTGTAAATACTAATAATAATCAAAATAACTCTAATAACAATAGTAATAATTCTAATGCAAATGGTTCTAATAGTAACAATAATAATATTCCTACTACTAATATAACTGTTGATGAAGCGAAAAATATTGCTTTAACTCATGCTAACTTAACAGAAGATAATGTACAGTTTTTAAGAACAAAGCAAGAGTATGATGATGGAATCCTTGTTTATGAGATCGATTTTAACTATAATACTTATGAATATGACTATAAAATAAATGCTAATACAGGAGAAATAGTTAGTTACGATAAAGATAGTATATATAATTAAATTTTAGCCATAATAGAAATAGGTGATTATATGAAAAATATTTCTATTTGGCAGGATACTGTTAATGATAGGGTTAGATATGATGCATTAAATGAAAATATAGATGTGGACATTTTAATAATTGGGGGAGGTATTACTGGATGTAGTACCTTTTATCAATTTAAGGATGATAATAGAAAAGTAGCTTTGGTAGAAAAGAATAGACTGGGAAGTGGTGCCTCTAGTAGAAGTAGTGCCAAAATAACTTTTTTACAAGAAGATATTTATACTAAGCTTAATAATATTTTTGGAAGAGATAAAGCGTATCTTTATTATCGTAGTCAAAAAGGGGCTTTAAAGATAGTTAGTGATATAGTGAAAAGTGAGAAAATCAATTGTGAATTAAAGATTAGTAAATCTTATTTATATACACTAGATTTTTCTAATATTAAAAAAATAGAAGAAGAAAGAAATATTGTTTCATCTTTTAAAGAGAAGACTACCTCTATTAAGAAGCTACCTAATGGAATGAGAGTAGAATCTGGTTTTTATGTTAATGATACTTATATTTTTCACCCCTTAAAATTTATAAAAGAAATAGTTAAGAAATCTATTAGTCTTAATCATAGAGTTTATGAAAATACAAAAGTAATTAAAATAGAAAAAGAAAAAGATTATTTTAAGTGTTATACTGAAAAGAATATTATAAAGACTAAAAAAATAGTCCTTGCCCTTCATTATCCTTACTTTTTGTTTCCCTATTTAATACCTTTAAAATGTTATTTGGAGAAGTCTTTCTTAGTGTGTTCAAGTGTTAAAAATAGTTATAACTTTAATGCTATTAATATAGAAAAACCTTTAAAATCTATCCGGTATTATAATGACTATTTATTAACAGTTTCATCATCATCTAATTTAGCTTTAGCATCTAACAGTAGAAAGATGGTTGATGATTTAGAGAAGAATACTAATATTACTAATTATGGTTATGTTTGGAGTAATTATGATTTAATGACTTTAGATCATTTGCCTTTAATAGGCTTTATTGATGAAGATTTAATACTATCTACTGGTTATAATACTTGGGGTAATTCTAATGGAATTCTTGCTAGTACAATAATAAAGGATTTAATTGACAATAAATATAATATTTATAAAGAATTGTTTGACCCTAGAAGAAGGTTTAATAAACAGAAATTAATTAATTATCCTATAAATATATTTAGTAATCTTTATAGTTTTATAGACAGTAAAATAAATATAAATAAAGCTTTTTATAATGGTAATCCTAAATTTACAAATATTGGTGGTAAGAGTGTAGCGATTTATAAAGATGATAAAGGTAGGGAACATATTGTATATAATAAATGTCCTCATTTAAAATGTAGTTTGGTCTTTAATAAAGTAGAAAAGACTTGGGATTGCCCATGTCATGGTTCTAGATTTGATTTAGATGGGAAATGTATTATGGGACCTAGTAACTATGATATAGGGTATAAATAATTTAATATTTATGTTATACTAAAGAAGTAAAGGTGATGAGAATGAATGATGGAATGATTAGAAAAAGTAAAGTTAGTATATTAAAAGGTTATGGAGAAAATTTTACAGAAAAAGAGTATATTACTAATCCAGCGATTGGAAGAGAAGAGGAGATTAAACAATTAGTATTAATATTACTTACACCTGAAAAGTCTGCTATATTAACAGGTAAACCTGGTGTTGGTAAAACTGCTATTGTTGAAGGGCTTGCTTATCGTATTCAGTTAGGCAATGTTCCTGATGCCTTAAAGGATTATCAAATTATTAAAGTTAATACTTCAGCATTACTTGGAGAAGATCCTGATACAGGAGAAAGTAAAATTCAAATACTTTTAGATGAGTTAAAGGAATACTCTAATTTAATATTATTTATAGATGAGATTCATACATTAATGGGAAGTAAGGGTGAGTCTCTTGACTTTGCTAATATGTTTAAACCCGGTCTTGATAGGGGAGATATTAAAGTAATAGGTGCTACTACTAGTGAAGAGTATGAAAGATATATTTTAAGAGATAAGGCCTTTGTTAGACGCTTTCAAAAGGTAGAAGTAGTAGAGCCTACAAGAGAACAGACAATTGCTATTTGTATGGGATCACTGCCTAAAATAGAAAAGAAGACAGGAGCAAAGTTGATGTATGATCCCTATGTTAAACAAAAGATTATGGCTTTCCTTACTGATTTAACTAGTGAATATAGAAGGATATATGAAATAGGTTCGAGATATCCTGATGTAACATTAACAATATTACAACAAGCTTTTTCTTATGCTATTTATAATAATAGGCATGAAGTAAATATCTTTGATATTGAAAAAGCTATAGAAAACACTAAAAATGTTTATTCAGATGTTATAAAAAAAGAACTTCCTAGATTTAAGGAAGAGTTCAAAGAAGAGATAGCTGATGGGTTAGATAAAGGAATTGCTCATGCTTAATAAAACTTATTGTCTTAGATTATTATCTGTAATTTGGTTGTTTTAATAAATATAGTTATAGTTTTTTGCATAAAAGATATTTATGATGGATATGAAAAAATATGATTATTTTAAAGTTACTTTTAATACTTTATTTATATATTTTTGTAATAGAAAAAAGACCAGTAATTTGGCCTTTTTATTATTTTATATCAATAAGTTTTTTATTTTCATTTTCATCAATTTTTGGAATAGAAATACTTAATGTACCATTATCAAATTTAGCCTCAATAGCATCTTCTTTAATATCCCCTAGATAGAAGCTTCTAGAATATTTGCCGTAGCTTCTTTCACGACGTAGATATTTTTTATTTTCATCTTTATCCTCGTTTTCAGAAGTTTTTTCAGCAGTTATAACTAAATTACCTTTGTTGCATTCTACTTTAATCTCATCTTTCCTAAAGCCTGGTAAATCCATTTCTACATGATATGTGTTATCTTTTTCATAGATATCACAATTCATCATCTTACTTCCTTCATTTCCAAATAATTGATCTAATGCATTATCAAAATAAAATCTTGTTGGTAACATATATTATCACTTTCCTTTCACAATTATGTTATAGCACTAAATTTAGCACTTGTCAAGCGTAAGTGCTAACTATTTTTATTATTTACATATTTTTATTTTTTATACATTATTGCAAAAAAAAAAACTTGCGTAATTGGTAGTTTTATGTTTATAATAAGTATGTATTTCAGATGGCGGTATTGGTGAAGTGGTTAACACGCTGGTTTGTGGCACCAGTATGCAAGGGTTCGATTCCCTTATGCCGCCCCAGAATGGAAAAAAGTCGAAAGACTTCAAGATAGAAATCGATTCTTATGAGTCGATTTTTTTGTTGTTGGAAAGGAATTGGTAATATTTGGTAATTAAAGAGAAATTAGAAATAAGTAAAGAATTACAAAGAAAGATAAACAACCTAGGTAAATTTAATGGTCAGAAATTAAAATTAGTGGAAGGTAGTATTATTACTGTACCTAAAACCAATATCGCTTACATTGAGCCTTATAAGTTGGAGATAAATGGTGATACATATCTAATCTTTGGTGAGAATGAAATTATGTATATTAGTAAAAATAACATCAAAAATAAAATATCGTTGCAAGAACTAGAAGAAGTAATAAGAAATGCCAAAAACTAAAAGAACGAAAATGTTCAAAAATGGACGAAAAAAGACAATTTTGTTCTTGAAATAGACATTTGAGCTGTAGATAATGGTATTATAGAAAATTTTTTACCAAAGCAAGAAAAGGAGGAATGATTATAGATAATAAAATTGCTGGGGTATATTTAAGAGTTAGTACCGAGGATCAAGCACGGGAAGGATTTAGTTTAAGTGAACAAAAAGAAAGACTCGAAGCCATGTGTAAGTTTAAAGACTATAAAATTTATAAGTTTTATGAAGATGCAGGAATTAGTGCGAAAAATATGAAAGATAGACCTGCTTTTAATGAATTATTAGAAGATATCAAAAGTAAGAAAGTAAATATCATTGTTGCTTTAAAACTAGATAGAGTAACAAGAAGTATTTATGATTGGGAATTCATTATGAAGTTTTTAGAAGAAAATGAGGCATACATTGACTGTGCTAACGATGAAGTAAATACTACAACTGCTAATGGAAAAATGATATCAAGACTTTTAATGAGTGTTAGTCAAAATGAAATTGAAAGAACAAGCGAAAGAACCAAAATGGGATTAGTAGGTGCTATTAAAGAAGGTCATATTCCTATGAAGAATTTAACAGGCTATAAAAGAGTAAATAAGAAACTAGTACCAGATGAAGATACCAAAGATGTAGTAATAGCTATCTTCAATAAATATTTGTCAGGTTGGTCATTACAAAAGATTATGAACGATTTAAATAAGCGAAATGCTTTAAACAAGAAATGGCTTTATTCCCACGTGGAAAACATCATTAACAATAGAATATACTGTGGTGATTTTGTTTATCATAAAGGTAAAAAAGATGAACATATTTATGAAAATGTCGTAGAAGGAATTATTAGTAGAGAAACATGGCTTGATTGTCAAAATCAAAAAGGTAAAAACTCTAGAAACTATACAAGAACAATCTACTACTTATTTTTACAAAAACTATATTGTCCTAAATGCCATACTCTAATGGCAGGAAGAAGTCCAGGTGGTAATAAAAAATATGATTATGTTTATTATAGGTGTCATAAGTGCCATACTTATGTAAATGAAAAAGATATTATCAAACAACTAAAAGAAATCATCTATGAATTAGTAGAATATGATTTCCTAGTCCATGGAATCTATGCTCCAATTATCTTTGGGGCAGATCATAAAGAACAAATAATTACAGAAATAGAATCTTTAAAAAGACAAAGAAATAGATTAAAAGATGCTTATAAAATGAGTATAATCACTTTAGAAGAATTTACAGAAGAAATCAAAAATATTGGTGATAGACTACAAGAATTAGAAAATAATCTAAAAAATAATGTTCTAACTATTGATGATATTAATCTAGATAGTCCATCACTCTATAAAGATATTGATAAAATAAAACAAGTAAAATTAAATGATAAACTACTAGATAAATCATCTATATGGAATAATTTATCTAAACAAAGAAGGCAAGAGTTATGTATGAAATATATTGAAACCATAGATTTAGGTTATGATGAAAATAGAAAAGTAGTAATTGAAAAAGTAAATTTTAGAAAGTCATTTCTAGAAGAATATAGTACCTTATTTACAGAGGGTATTGTTGATAAAGAAGTAACAGCATCTTACGAAGATACTACTCAAGTAGTTAGTTTATCTTCTCCAAAAACCGAAAAAGAAATCCAAGACTACATTCACAAACTACAAAACTATTATCAAGTAGAGTACTTTAAAATAGATATAATCAGAGAAGAAGATGGAACTTTTTATCTAGAATATAGTCCAAATAAAAAGCAAGAAATCATAAAATTAATTCCAATCAAAGACGAAAAAGGTTTCAAACCCAATCTGGGTTATGGTGTAATAGCAATATCTTAAATAAAAAATATGTGTACATGAATTTCAAAATAATAATGAAATAAATGTACACTTTTTCTTTAAAAATATTTTTAAAATTTCCAAAAAAATGTACAAATCGCCTCAAAAATCTTAAAAAATAGGCAATTTTGTCAGACTTCTGACTGACAAATAGGCAATTTTAGGCATTTTTGATAGAAATCATGTTAGACAAAAGTCAGACAAAATAAACATTGTCGGACAATATTAATCTTCTAAAATCCTTATAATACGGTCAAACTCGCCACTGGCGATGTTGTTTGTCAGACACAGTTATCCTGCTGAACATGGCATCATGAAAATGTACATAAAAATCTTAAAAATTCAAAAATTTAGGGACATCAAAAAGTACATCAATTTAATACACTAGTACTATGTATAATTTTGAAAATACCTTTAGAAAATACGGATAATATGGTACAATGATATAGAAATGTTAGGTGAAGTTATATGAGTGAAAAAGATTTAGATTCTAGTATGAATCCCTATCAAGAAGAACAAAAACCTAAAAGTTATATAAAACAGTTACAATGGGATATGGCGATAGGATTACAACAGGTAGATAATTTAACTCCATCAAAATACTTAAAACAGATGAGTGAAAAAAATATTTTAGGTGAATTAACAATTAAAGAAGTAGAGCAAAGTTTAAGAAAATATTACATCACAAAAGAAAAACAAAAAGACATTAATCATAATGAATTAGAATGTGACTTTGTATCTATGAGAATTGTTGAACTATTAGATCAAGATGATTTTAAATTGTCAGTAGATTATTTAAAATATATTCATAAATATTTATTTCAAGATGTATATGAATTTGCTGGAGAGTTTAGAAAAATAGATTTTTTTAAACATGAAAAAATATTAAATAACGATTCAGTTGCCTATGGAGACTGCAAAACATTAATAGAATCATTAGAATATGATATTAGTCTAGAAAAAGAAAAGAATTATAAAGATATGTCCATTGTAGAAGTGATTAAAAATATTACTGATTTTACATCTAGAATATGGCAAGTACATCCCTTTAGAGAAGGTAACACTAGAACAACAGCAGTATTCATAGAAAAATATTTAATTAGTTTAGGATACAATGTAGATAATTCTTTGTTTAAAGATAAATCAGTATATTTTAGAAATGCACTAGTAAGAAGTAATTATTTCAATAATTATTTAAATATAAAAGAGGATAAAAGTTATTTAATTAAATTTTATGAGAATCTATTACTAGGTAAAAATAATAATTTACATTCGGAAAATATGATTGTGAAAGAATTGTTTTAAATGGAATGGGAGTAATGTTAAATGAGTAATGAAAAGTTAGAAAATGTATTATGGGACTCTGCTAATAAATTAAGAGGTGGATTAGCAGCTGCTGATTATATGCATGTAGTATTGGGATTAATATTTTTAAAATATCTTTCTGATAAGTTTGATTTAAGATATAAAGAACTAGTTAGTGAAGGCAAAGGATATGAAAACGATATAGATGAATATACTAAAGAAATGGTGTTTTGGATACCAGAAACAGCAAGATGGAGTTATATATCAAAATATTCTAAATCAGAAGAATTAGGCAAAGTATTAGATGATGCGTTTATTGCAATTGAAAAGCAAAATCCAGAGTTAAGAAACATTTTGCCAAAGACATATTCTAAATTAGAAGTTGACCAAAGGAGATTAGGAGAATTAATTGATTTATTTACTAATAAATTGGATACAACAAATGCAGGCGGAGATTTTTTTGGAAAAGTTTATGAATATTTTATGGGAAAATTTGCAAGGAATTTAGGACAAAAAGGTGGAGAATTTTATACACCAAGATGTGTAGTAGAATTGCTAGTTGAAATGATTGAACCATTTAATGGTAAAGTATATGATCCTTGTTGTGGATCCGGGGGAATGTTTGTTCAATCGGCAAACTTTGTCAATGAACATCAAGGAAACATAAATAATATATCAGTTTATGGTCAAGAGCTAAATGCTACGACTTGGCGTTTAGCAAAGATGAATCTAGCAATAAGAGGGATTGAAGCCGATTTAGGTGATTCAAATGGAGACACATTTCATGATGATAAGCACAAAGCCTTAAGAGCAGATTATATTCTTGCTAATCCACCATTTAATATTAAAGATTATGGTCAGGAATCATTATTGGAAGATCCACGATGGAAATATGATGTTCCACCAAAAAACAATGCAAATTATGCTTGGATTCAGCATATAATCTCTAAACTATCTCCAAAAGGAGTTGCTGGTTTTGTATTAGCAAATGGTAGTTTATCTACAATGCAAAAACAAGAATATAATATTCGTAAAGCAATGATAGAAGATGACATAGTTGATTGTATTATTACATTACCAGATAAATTGTTTTATACTACAGGTATTCCAGTATCGTTATGGTTTTTAAGAAAACAAAAAACAAGAGATAATAAGGTATTATTTATTGATCTAAGAGAAAAAGGAACAATGATTGATAGAAGAGTAAGAGAATTAACAAAAGAAGAAATTAAAGAAACTGTTGATATATATCATAATTGGTTAAAAAATGAAAATTATGAAGATATAAAAGGATACTGTTATTCTGCTAGTTTAGAAGAAATAAAAAATAATGATTATTCCTTAGTATCTGGAAGATATGTAGGAATTGATGATTCTAATGAAATGTCGAAGGAAGAAATAGAAGAACAAATAAAAATTGTTTCTAAAGAATTAAAAGATTTATTAAGAGAAAATCAAGAATTAGCAAAAAAAGTAGAAGAAATATTAGATATGCAATAATATCAACTATGTGTTGTTGGTATGCCAAAACGGGAACATTTAAAATTATATCTCCAATTTGTTGAAGATTTATATTTGGTTGTGCTGATTGAGCGTTTACATTGTTAATATAGTTTTGTATTTTATCAGAAGAAAGATAATAATATAAATATAGTGGATTTAGCTTCGAACTATCAGTTCTTAATATAGCAACCGCCTGATTTGTATTAGCAGGTAAAGCTGATTTATCTATGACTGCAAGCTTTCCCAAATAAGCACCCGCAATAGACATTAAAATATCTCCTTCCATAAGAACTGAACGTTTTAATTTTTCATTTGCTTTATTTGATATATATAGGTTTGTTTTCGAAATTCGTCTACTGTTATTCAGATTTTCTGATCTTATAAATTTTATTCCTGTTTTTTCAAAGGAAAAACCATAAGTGGATGGAGTGGTTCCTTTAGTTATCATATTACAAAAATCTTTTAAATATTGCATAATTATACCTACTTTCTGAAAGGAGTTTATATGAAAATTAAAGATGTATTGGTTTTAAAAAGAGGTTATGATTTACCAGAAGTTAAAAGAATAAAAGGACAATACACCGTTTATTCGTCAAATGGAATTGCTGGATATCATAACAAATATAAAGTTGAAGGTCCAGCAGTTATTACTGGAAGATCTGGAAGTTTAGGAACTGTTCAATACACAGAAAATAATTGTTGGCCTTTAAATACTACATTATTTGTTTCAGATTTCAAAGGAAATAATCCAAAATATATTAGTTATTTATTACAAACAATTCATCTAGAAAAATATGGTTCAGGTTCTGCTGTACCAACGCTCAATCGAAACCATCTAGACAACCTTGAAATCCCATTCTATTCTTTAATAGAACAACAACACATAGTTGATATTATAGGAAGTATTGATGATAATATTGAAAATAATCAAAAACTGA
>ERZ827512.1791-NODE-1791-length-19523-cov-4.316314_pt1 | contig 19523 bp, 23 predicted proteins | sample MGYA00519916_ERZ827512 | MGnify/ENA primary metagenome ERZ827512 (study PRJEB31778, sample SAMEA3449335) | human gut metagenome | biome: human gut; feature: human-associated habitat; material: faeces | place: United Kingdom | collected 2010/2012 ... | reverse complement strand
AAGGGTGTAGGTCGGGCAACTGGCGCGAGAGTTCAAATCTCTCCTACTCCGCCATTATATAAGCAGTTAAAAAGATCTGTTTAAACACAGGTCTTTTTTGTTTTATTTCTTACCAATGCTATCTCATCACCTAAATTGTACCATTTAATCTGTAATATGAATTTGTCAATCTGATTATTACGGCTTTTGGCAGCAAATATTAGATGGGAAAAATGAATTGTTGATGATGGCTCATTTTTAACTTCAAGTAAGAACTTAATTATTTCATCTTTAGTAACATAAGAAAAATCATCAACAGTACCATGAATTAGAATATCAGTCTTACCTATTACAAATCTATTTATTAGCTTAATAAGTAAATCTTCATGTTTCATAAAATACTTATTAGCTTTTTTTATTTTTCTTTTTATCTTTAGTTTGTAATCTGGAAAAGTTAGTTTTCTTGCCCCACTGCCATTATGAGTACCATCAGCAAAGAAGTATTCTAATATTATGTTAATAATTTTAAGTGGCACCTTTTCCTTGGCCAGATAATTAGTAAAACTATAGATATACTCATTATGGACAGTGTTTGCTTTTCCCATTTTAATACTAATAGACTTTTTTGTTTTACCTACTTTAATCCAAATATCTTCTTTTTCTTTATTAAGATTAACATAGGCAGATATTCTCATGTCATCATTAATATTAGGAAAATTAGCTTGAAGGAATTCCTTAAAGACGGAATTTACTTCCCCCACTTTTTTACCATTAAAGTAGTTAAAGAAGTCCCATTCATTTTGAAAACCATAATTTTTAACTATGTTATCACCTCCTATTATAATAATTAACTGAAAATAAAAAAAATGCTCCAAAAGTTTTCGGAGCATTATATTTTTAGTTTTTTAACTATCTTTTCTACTAATATTTCAAATAATTTATATAGTTCATGAGAGGCAAACATTAAAATAAATGTTATAAATATCATTAAGTAATCAAAATGTGTAATTGAAAAAAGTGTTGTTAAGTTCATAATACAGTAGATGAATAAGTAAAACATTAAGACAAAGAGAATTAATCTTATTCTATTAAATGGCTGACATACTTTATATAAAAGAATAAATGATACATAAGCTGTCATTGTTAAAGATAGAGTTGATATCTTAGCATAAGTTAGCCCTATAGCATTTCCAAATAATGTTATGATGACTATATTTAGGACTATTACAAAAGCAGGGGAGGCAGCCTTCTTTAAGACATTGACTAGAAAGTTACCTTCTACTCTATCTTTATTAGGTTCTAAAGCTAGTATAAACGATGGTATTCCTATTGTTACAACGCTTGATAATGTAAGTTGAACTGGAATAAATGGATATGATTCTTCTAAAAATAAGAAGATAAAGGCAAGAAGTCCGGCATAAATTGTTTTGACTAGGAAAAGTGAGGCAGAACGTTGTAAGTTATTAATACTTCTTCTTCCTTCTAAAACGACACTGGGCATAGAATCAAAGTTAGAATCTAATAAGACAAGCTGAGAAACACTTCTTGCAGCATCCGTTCCACTAGCCATAGCGATAGAACAATCAGCTTCCTTTAAAGCAAGGCAATCATTAACTCCATCGCCTGTCATAGCTACAGTATTTCCAGCATTTTTTAAAGCTTTAATTAAGGTATGTTTTTCTTCTGGTTTAACTCTACCAAAAACATCGTATTTTAAAGCAGCTTCTTTTATCTCTTCTTCACTATGTAAAACAGATAAATCTATAGCTTTTAAGTTATCCCCTACTTTAGCACGTTTTGCTATATTTAAAACAGTATTTTTATTATCTCCTGAAATAATCTTAACTTTAACGCCTTGATCTTTAAAATATTTAATTGTAGATTCTGCTTCTTTTCTTATTTTATCTTGAAGTAAGACATAACCTAATAACTTTTGTTTTTCATTTTTCTTATTATAATTAGTATACTCGACAACTGCTACTACTCTTGCATCAGTTGTTAAACTATCTACTTCTTCTTTATATTTCTTATAATCTTTTAATAAAAACTCAGGGGCTCCTATAAATATCGCTTTATCATCTTTCATTATGAGTCCAGAACATTTAGTTGTTGAATTAAACGGTACTATTTTCTCATAGTCTACTTTATTTTTATTATAGAAAGCATTCTTTAGCGCTTTTGCTGTAGGATTATCATCATCTATAATATGGACAATACTTCCAAGTAAATCCTTTAACCCTACTTTTGACATTTCCTTATCGATAACATCTTTTACTTCCATAACTCCTTCGGTAATTGTTCCTGTTTTATCAAGACAGATAACATTAACTCTTGCAAGGGTTTCAATACAATACAGGTCTTGAACTAAGACTTTTTTTCTTGATAGTCTTATAACACTAACAGCGAAAACAGTACTTGTAAGTAATACTAGTCCTTCTGGTATCATACCTATTAGAGCAGCGACGGTATTAACAACAGCATTTTCAAACGTATTATTAGGTAAAAATATCTGTCTTGCAAATAAAAGTATTCCTAAAGGAACAATAACAAAAGATATAGTCTTTACTATTTTATTTAAACTTCTCATAATTTCACTAGATACTTCTTTAATGTATTTAGTATCACTACTAATTTTGGCAGTATAATTATCATAACCAATATGTTCTACTTTACATATACAAGTTCCACTTACAATAAAACTACCTGATAAAAGCATATCCCCTGCTTTTTTTAAGATGTTTTCCTCTTCTCCTGTTATAAAAGACTCATCTACTAAGACTTCTCCTTCTTTAATGATAGAGTCTACTACTATTTGATTACCACTGGTAAATTTAACAATATCATCAAGAACTACTTCATCTAAAGGTACTTCTTCTATTTTAGAATCTCTTATTACTTTAATCTTATGTACTGATATTACGGATAATTTATCTATTGTATATTTTGACCTTAACTCTTGAATAGTACTAATTAAAGTATTTAGAACAATTATAATTATAAAGGTTAGGTTTTTAAAAGACCCTACTGATATTATGGCAACTGCTAAGACAATATTAATAATATTGAATAAAGTAAAAGCATTTTCTACTACTATTTCTTTAACACTTTTAGTTTTAACATCAGTATTAAAATTAACTAGATTATCAGTAATTCTTTCTTCTATTTGGCTTTTAGTTAAGCCTCTTTTTATATCAGGATTATATCTTTTTATTTTATCTTTCATATATATCACTATCTTTCTACATCACTTTTATTTAATAATAACATATTTTTCGTAATTATATGATATAATAATGGCAGGAAAAAAGGAAGGTGTTTATTTTATGCGAAGTTTTATTAATTATTTACTTACTATTACTTTGTTTATTGCAGTTATTGTTACTATTGCCATTTTTACTGTAGGAAGTCTTACTAGCCCTAGTTCAACAAGGAAGATGCTTGATAATATTGACTATGATGTAGTTATCAGTGATTTTAAAGATACTAATTATGGTAAAGAACTTTATAATTATGCTGATAGTTATGGAGTTTCTTCTGATAAAGTAGATTCTATTTTAAAGGCTGAGGAAGCAAAAGATTATGTTAATAAAGTATTACAACAAGGAATTGATGCTTATTTAAATAATGGTAGTATTGAAGTTAATGATGAGACTAAAGAATTTATTGATAAGGCAAATAAGAAGTATGAACTTAATTTAGATGATAATGAGATAAATGAACTTGAAAGTTATGCAAATGAAGCGATTAATAATAACTTAAATGTAGTTGTGGGTAATACTGATAATAGTGATGATACTAATTCTACAACCGAAGGACAGTTTTTAATTGATATTATAAAGATTTGTAGAGATAATAGTTTATATACAACTCTTTATATAATAATTGGTGTTATTACTTTATTATTATTTATAAGTAGTTTTAAGAAGAAGAACTTCTTAGAATATATTGGTATTGTTTCTATAACAGTGGCAATATCTACTCTATTATTTAATGGTTTAATGGTTTTAATAAGTGATAGGATAACTTCTATTGCTAATGTTGCCATTATCTTAAAACCTGTTGCTGATACATTCTATATGATTATATTTATTGGTATTATTCTTGGGATAGGTTTACTTATTGCACAGCATTTTATTAATAAGCATGTTAATAAAGAAGTTGTCCCTTTCTAGAAAATGTGTTATGATATCAAACACTGTGAGGAATTACATGGGTAATTGTATATAGAAAACTTATAGTTCTTTATATAATCAAAGATAAAAGAAAATTTAAAATTTGAAGAAAAAAACTATTAGAAAAAATCAGTGATTTGGATAAGGCTGAATGCTTGCTGTTAGAACAGTTGTTACTGAATATACAACTAATAAAGATGTTCCTAGTCAAGTTGGTAATATTGCTCAGTTTTTAGCAGAAATGCAAGTTGGCGATGTTGATATTAAAGATACATCTTTATATAATAAACAAGTTGATGATGATGGTAATAATAAAGGGAAAGGAAAAGCTAAGGTTTATTATATAAATCAACAAAAATTAGATTAGATTTTAATCTAGTTTTTTATTATACTTAAAGCGGTGATGATATGAAAGTAAATATTGTAGGAAGTGGCTCTATTAGTTCATCATTTATGAGTGCTTCTTCTATTATTGATGACCATATTTTAGTAGATGTTCCTATGGGGATTATTAAATGTTTAAAATATTTAGGATATGATATTTTTAAAATAGATACTATAATTACTACTCATTTGCATGGAGACCATTTCTTTGGCTTACCTTTTCTAATGTCAGGAAAATATTTTAATCATGATAAAACTAAAATAAAAGTTATTTGTCCATATGGTACTACTAAAACAATACAAAAACTATTTCGTTTAGGCTTTCCTCATGATTTTAGAAAAGTTATGAATAGTATTAATATAGAGTTTATTGAACATAAAGGTAGAAACAGCATTGTTTTAGATAATAATATTCATATTCAGTCTATAAATGTTAAACACGGTACATGAAGCCTTGTTTTGGTTATATTATTAATATTAATGATAAAAGTATTGGCTTTTCTGGTGATTCTAGTTATTGTAATGCTATTGATAAAATTATTGAGGCATCTGATATTTCCATTTTAGATATGAGTCTAAACGGAGAAGGAAATAAAGCTCATATGGTCTTTTTAGATATAAAAGAAATATGTAAAAAATATCCTTATAAAAAAATAGTTGCTACTCATATACGTAATAGTACTAGAGAGGTCGCTTTAAATAATTCTACTAATAATTTAATAATACCAACGGAGAACTTTGAGATAAAATTATAGTATTATAGTTTTTTGACATTTTGTAACAAAAAATACTTTATTTTTTAAAGTTTCTATGCTATATTATATGAGTAATCAGTTTATGGGCTGTTAGCTCAGTTGGTAGAGCAACTGACTCTTAATCAGTGGGTCTACACGAGCTAGTAAGTTCAAAAGTCTTATAAATAAAGGCTTTAAACAAGATAAGTTATTAAATATAGCGTTTATGTATGCAAAATGTATGCAAAAATGTTAAAAAGTAATAATATTTACTCTATATTTATATAAACGGGCTGTTAGCTCAGTTGGTAGAGCAATTGACTCTTAATCAATGGGTCTAGGGTTCGAGTCCCTAACAGCCCACCATTATGTTATTAAAAAGATTGTATTAAGTTATAATCTTTTTTTGTTTGTTTTAAATGCAATTTTATTATATTACTCTAATATTAGTAGTATAAAGCGTTTAGATACATATACATTAAAAAAGTACAGTTTATCATGTACTTTTTCTTACTTAAAATAGTTATTAGACATTCTTCTTGACGCTTCACGTTCTGCACTAACAAATATATGAGAATATATGGTATCAGTTATCGCAGAAGATGAATGACCTAATCTTTTACTAATTATTTTGGTATGTATATTAGAGTCTATTAGCATTGACGCACTTGTATGTCTTAATCCATGAAAATTAAGACTTTTAAGATTATACTTAAGCTGTATTTTCTTAAATATTTTACTTGGTGTGTCGGGGTGCATATTACCACCATATTTATTTGTTAGTATTTTATTACTATTCTGCCATGCACTGCCAAGCTTTTTTTTAAGTTGTTCTTGCTCTTTTTTATACTCTAACAATAATTTTATGGTTTGTGGTGCTATGGTAATTGTACGTATAGAACTGCTGTTTTTTGGGTGGTCTTTTTCTATGATACCAATATTAGTACGTTGTGTGGTCTTATTTATAGATATAGTTGATTTTGTAAAATCCACATCTTCCCAACATAATCCAGTTAGCTCTCCTCGACGACAGCCACTATCTATTGCAAGTTGAATAACTACTTGATATTTTAAAGGTTCGTTTTTAATACATTCTAGCAAAAGATTAATGTCATTTTTATCATAATATCTTACCTCTTTTTTTATTGGCTTAGGTCTATCTACTAATTTATTAACATTTCTCTCTAATAATTCCCATTTAACACCATAATTTAAAATAGTATTATTTAACGCATAGTAATGCAATATTGTATTTTCGCTTAAGTTTCTCTCACTTTTTCTTAGTTTGTTGTAGAACTCTAAGAAATGTATTGCTTTTAGTTCTGTTATTTTATAATGACCTAATTCTTTTCTAATATCAACTAATTGTCTTGTATATTCTTCGAGTGTTTTTATTTCTAATTTAGGCTCTGCTATTTCTTGATACCATTTGTCTATTAAGTCATTATAGGTATTGTTTTCATTACTTATAAAACTACCTTTCTTAACTAATGATTTTATTTCATTTTCTCTAATTCTTGCGTCCGTTTTCTTTCCGTAAAACATTTCACTATATCTAATTGGTTTTTTTACATTGTTAACATATTTATAACCCGTAATAACTTGTATCTGCCATACGTCTTTTTTGTTTCTTTTTATTACTGACATTTTAAAATCTCCTTTTTTACATTTGTATTTTCTTCCAATCTAATGTATAATGGAGATACACGAGATTGGGCTTTCAAAATTTCAACTATTTAAATCGGTCTAATTTTGTGTATTTATCGATTGGGACTATTGCCGTAGTTTCCAATCTTTTTTTATTTTTGTTCTTCTGTAAACTTAATACTCTTTGTTCTATTACCAGCATATTTTGTTGCTATTGCTATTGATTTTTTGGCAATGGACTCTGGTACTCTGTTAAGGGATATTAATTTATTTAGATATTCTATATATTGCTCATAAGCACTATATTTTAAGTAATCAATAAAATCTTTATCAACAGCAAAAGGAACATATGCTCTTCTTCCTTTGAATTTTTCGTCGAGTTGCTTTCTTCCTATAAGTGTTGGTACTAGATAAGAAAACATTTCTAAAAAATCGCCATCATTTATAATAGAGTTAATCAAAAATAATTTTATTGTAGCTTTATAATTACTATCTAACGAGTCGTTTTCAGACTCTTTTTTTAATTTCTTTAATCTTGCAAGTGAACTACCATTTAAGCCGTAAGCTATACCCATATCAATATTAATACTATCAATACTAGTTGTTGGCGTTTCACCAAATAAATATGAGAATGGAACATCAAAATAATCTTTAAGCATTATTATTGTTTCTGTATATCTTGGTAATCTATCAGTTGTGTAATTAAGCATAGCAGATTGAGAAATACCAGTATCTTTTGTTATATCTTTTTTTGTTTTTTTAGTTCCGTCTTCTTTTCTTTCTTTTGTGTATACACCTTCTATATAGTCATTTAATCGATTTGTAAACTTATCAGTATATTCACTTAAAGAGTGTTTTAAATTTTCTTCTTTTATAACATCGCTTCTTTCAACTTTCCTTTTTTTACTATTACTATTTTTATTTGCTTTTGCCATATAATACTCCTCTCTTATATTGTCTATTATACAATAACATTTATCTTTGGTCAACACTTTGTGTGTTTTTTCTAATTATAATACTTTGTGTGTTATTTTTTGACACCTCTTGTTTTTAATACACTTCGTGCAATTCTCTAAAAATGCTCACAAACTCTATTTACTTTAAAGTTTTTATATGCTAAATTGTGTGTACACGTGGGTAAAATAAGCTTATAAAAAAGAAAGGACTGTAAATTATGGAAATTACAAAAATTTATACTGTGGAAGAAACAGCCAAGATATTAAAAATTAGTATTAATGAACTTAGAAAGTTAATGACACTAAAACAAATTACCTTTTTTGAAATTGGAGAGGACTCTAGTAAAAGAAAGGCTAAAAGATTTAGAGATTGTGATATAAGCAATTACATTAACAGCCATTTAATAAAAGATATTAATACTACAATTGAAAGTGGTGATTATAATGACTAGGTCTAAGATTAAGACAATTTATAATGAAGACTGGGAGAGTAACAAGAAAACAAAACAAAAATTCACAAAAATATGTGATGATATGCAAGAGTCTATGGCTTGGAAAGACTTAGGTCTCGAAGCACAAGGCCTATATCTTTTTCTAAAGAAAAAATACACCAAGAATAGTCAAGGTGTAACAAACGAGAATGATATACATATCACAAAAAAAGATTTGAGAATTCTCAACAAGAATAAGAATACTATCATGAAATACATTGATAGACTAATAGATAATGGCTTTATAAAGGTAGTCCAGCACGGGAGACTGTCTAGGACACCAAATATATATGGCTTCAGTGGGGAATGGAAGAAATACAACACAAAAGATTTTTTCATACACCCTAACGATAAGAGATTAACTAAAGAAAATAGTCCTAAATAATAGTGGGCGTGCAGTAGTATTTATTAAGCTATATACATGGTAATAGTTATAAAAGGTGTAAAGATTTTAAACACTAAAAAAGCAATAATTATTCCTACATAATTTAGGACTTAATCCCTTATCGCATATGGAAAAAGCTCAATTTATATACTGTTCATAATATAAACAGTGTTAAAGAGGAAGAGAAAAAAAGCCAAAAATCATATAAACCTTTATAATACAAAGGTTATATAAGAATTTTACCAAATAGGTACTATATAATATTTAATCTTATACTAGATTAAAAAATAAACAGCCAAAAAATTAAAAGGAGATGAAAATATGGTAGATTTAAAATTAGAGAAAACACCAACAGAAGAACAAGAAACATTTATACATATTATAAGAGGAGATAAAAAAGTATCTGTTACCACTCACGACCCAATAGTTTTAAAAAAACTGCTTAGAGATTTAGGAGAGCCAACAGAGATATTACCTAGAGTAAATAAAAAACTAGATGATAATTATGTCGGTGGTGCCTCTTGGGAATATAAATATGATAAAGAAGATGAAACTAAAAGAATAAATAAAATATTTAAAAAAACAAATTATATCCCAAGAAAGAAAAAATAGTATAACACCTATACTATTCTTCTCATTTAATATCATCAAATAATTGTCTTATATCAATATTAAGGGCGTTGGCTATTCTACCTAAACTATCTAGTCTAGGTCTTCTAGTTAATTTCAAACTCTCTAAGTCTCTAATAAATTGATGTGTAAACTCACTCTTATCAGCAAGCTCTTGAGTTGTCATATTAGCAAGTTTTCTATACTTTTTTATATTGACTCTCACAATATAATAGTAATAATCTGGATTGTTTTTATTTTTCATCAAGTACCACCTATATATATTTTCTCAGAATTAGTGAAAAAGATATGTCTTGTACTTGACGACAAAATCGCCCTAAGATGATAGAATATATACAAGGAGGTGGAACATGTTAAAGGTACTATTCAAGACCTTAGCCATTGGTGGGATTATCATTATTGGAATTATGTCTTTTGTGATACCAAAAAATCCATATAAGATAATACCCTCGTTAACTGTAATGAGTTGTGATAAGCCACTATGGTTATGTATAATTATTGGTATTGGTATACCATATTTACTTATTCTATATGCTATTTATGAAAAGATAGAGCAAAGAAAAATAGTATAATAGCCCTTATACTATTTTGTGGTGTCGACGTCATCAAAGAGTTATCTTATATCAATATTTAAGGCGTCGGCAATTCTCCCTATAACTACTAAAGTAAAATATTTGTTAGGTCTTGCACTTTCTATTTGAGATATATAGTGCATTGATACATCTACTCTGTCGGCTAATTCTTGTTGCGTAAGATTAGCCGTTTTTCTATATTTTTTGATATTTTTTCTAACAATATCATAATAGTAGTAGTCATTGTGGAATTGGTTATTGTTTTCCATAAACACCACCTATTACCATTTTATACAACTGACAGTTAGAATTATATGCACTGGTAGTTCGAATGTATGATATAATAAATACTAGAAAGGAGTGTGTATGAATTGGCGAAAAAAGTTAAGTGTGAGGTTTGTGGAAAAGAATTCGAAATGACAAACCCAGAATATGGGTGTCCTTATTGTAACGGCAACGAAAATAATGACAAAACTGTTACTACTAATGACAAAAATATAATTGCTAGTGCGTTAAAAATAGTAGGAGTTATTATAGTTGTGTTGTCGTTCTTGCTTAATAAAGATACTGAGGTTAATTTTATTGAAGGATTATATTTCTTTGTATTGCATGGAGTATATTTGTTAGGATTTTTGTCTCTAGCAGAAATTATTCAGATTTTACATGATATAAGAAATAAAACATAAGAAAAAGGAGTGAAATAATATAAAATGAAAAAAAAGAAAGATAATAAAATCTTAAAACTACTAAAAAACAATTTTTATTTCCTAATAGTTATCTTAATAGGAATAGTAACCTTTATTACAGTAAACCAGATAAATAACAAGCTAAGTGAACCAGAGCAAAAATTATTAGATATTATTGAAGAAAATAAGAATACTTTTAAAAATCCCGAGTCTTTAAAGGTTGTATCAGCAAAAATATGTAATGATGATTATTCAATAATAGAAATTACTGCTAACAACTCTTTTGGTGCAGAAACTACAGACATTTACTATGTCAATAAAGAGACAATGACAACTAATGAATTAGTAGCTAAAGCAGTGGCCGAACAATGTTATAAAGAAGAACTAGAAAACTATGATAACGTTATCGTATTATCAGATAAAAGTATTTCTAAAATTAATAAACAAGTGAGAGGAGAATAAAGATGAGTAAAAAACTAAAAATTATTATTTCAATTATACTTAGCCTTTTAATCATTTTTATTGGTATATTTCTTATAGTTAGCAATAATTCTCCCGTAGGAGAAAAATATTCAAAAGAGTTTATAAAATCTATCAATTACATTAAAGAGGAAAACTATATTGAAGCATATAATAATATTAAAAATAGTGATGATGATGAAAAAAACATAATACAGACAATTATATTACATACATTTACAAAGCAACTAGAAAAGCTTACTGATGTAGATGAAAAATTAACTAACGAAGCAAAGAACATAACAAACTATTTAACATATACATATTTATATTCAAAAAATCCTATTTATCAACAGAACATTGATAAAATATATACAGAAGAATATCAACCCCTATTTGAAATAAAAGAAAAAATACCAATGGAGATTTTATTTGATGATTGTAATACATACTATAATCTGTATTTTGAATATTTGAACTTAGATAATGGATTATTTAGCAACTATGAATATAATATACTAAACAATAAAGATGAATTATTAAATAAACTAACTAATACGCTTCCGACAAAACTAAATGAGTTAACTGACGAGTACGAAAAAATCATAGGAATGCACCCGTCAAGTGTAATACCAGAAGAATATAAGCTATTACTTGACATTTAAAAAGGGAAACTTTAACTTGTTTCCTTTTATATATTGCCAAAACAATTATTTTGACTAATTTTCTATTTATTCTTTTTATACACTAATATTGCATAACAAGGCACAGCAAAATCTTATATTTAATGTTCTAAAAGTGCAATCAAAAGCGATTTTTTATAGTATCAATTATATTTATATACCAAATATATTAACTAGAAATGTAATTGCTAGAAAATGCACCTATACTTGAATTTTTATAAGAGGACTATGCAAACAGTAATGCAACAGGGTTAAATCTCAAGTTTCATTCAATAAGATTGTAAAATACCCCCATTTTCACGACGACTAAACACTTTACTTTTCTAAAAGGTTAATATATAATCAATATATCAACTGAGATGTGTAGTATGCAAAATATATGCAAAAGTTCATATTATTTAAAAATATTTAATATTATTGTATGGCTATTATTACAACTATTACTGAGTTTTTATAGCACATAATGATAGTTAATGTTACTACAAAATAATCACAAGAACTGACTCTTAATCAGTGGGTCTAGGGTTCGAATCCCTAACAGCCCACCACTATTTAGAGATTCAACTAGGTCTTTTGGCTTAGTTTTTTTATTTATATTTCTTATATTCATTACTTATCCACATCATAATTACTTTTACAATATAGTCTACTTCCATATCAGTTAATTCTCTATTTTTAGGAATACCATACCATTTATTTAGACAGCCTCGACAACATGTAGCAGTTGCATGTTCTGCAATAAATATAGGATGCCCCTTCATTGGTGTTTGTTTACCATCATTAGGGATAACACTAGGTCTTAATCTTTTATTTATAAAGTCATAGGCATGCTCCTTAATCTTATCTAGTCCTTTTTTATCAATATATTTTATATCCTCTTCTTTAAGATAAAAACCACTTCTAAACTTTGATTTAGATAATTTATATAATAAATAATTTATATCTTGCATGAAACATCACCTTTACAAAAATACTTTCTATAATTATACTAACACATGAGGTGATATTTTTGAAAGTAGTTCATTCATTTAAACCAATTTATAATAGTGAATCTAAAATTCTGATATTAGGAAGTTTTCCTTCTATTAAATCAAGAGAAAATAATTTTTATTATGCAAATCCTAAAAATAGATTTTGGTCTACTTTAGGAAATGTATTTAATGAAAATATTGGTGAGTCTAATCAGGATAAAGAAAGGTTCCTCTTAACTCATAAAATTGCTCTTTTTGATGTCATATATAGTTGCAATATAATGGCATCTAATGATAATAGCATTAAAGATGTTATACCTAATGACATTAAGAAAATTGTTGATGAAAGTAAGATAAAAGCAATATTCACAACAGGTGCTAAAGCATATAGTTTATATAATAAGTATCTTCTTAAAGATGTAGGGATAGAAGCAATAAAGTTACCTTCAACTTCCCCTGCTAATAGTAAAAGAGGTATAGAAAAAGTTTTAGTTAATAGTTATAGTAAAATAAGGGAATACTTAGATTAAATTTAGTCAGTTGTATTATAAATAATGGGGGAAGAAAATTACTATTACTATTTCATTTAATAAAAGGGCATGTAATATGATAAAATTCTCATAATGATTATATTTTAATTTTGTTAAATCTTATCATAATAATTTTCTCATAAAAAAAGAAACATCTCAAAAAGAGATAATATATTTTCTAGGCAATATCGACAAGACCTTAAAATTTGTTTACTAATGTTATCAAAGAATTATTAATTCATTAAAAAGTAAAATCTTTAATCAATTTAAAAATATAGATTACTATATTAATTATTATATGATAGAATTAAGATAAAATTAAAAGGACTGTCTCCTGTAAATTACAGGAGACAGTTTTCTAATTAGAAACTATTTATAAACTGTCATTTTTTTGTAATTCAGTTTAAAATCGTCCCTAACATTATCAATTCCTTGTATTAAATTATTGTCTTATCAATACTTCTTGGCAAAGAACTATTTCTTTGATTATGTTATTCTTAAGTTAATTGCCCTCTATTAATTAACCTCTTGTTTGCTTTTGAAATCTTTAATTAAATTAATAATAAGTAACAATACAAATATTAGTGAAACTGTAACAAGTGATTTAGAAAGTAAATTTCCTTCTATACTTATTAATGACTCTTTAAATAAATCTATTGTATATTTCATTGGTAAGAAATTAAATAATTTTTGAAATCCATTTGATACAGTCTGTATTGGAAATGTCCCACCTGCTGCAGCTAGTTGAAGTACTAAAAGTATTAAAGCAACAAATTTACCAATATCGTTAAAGTTTACAATTAAAAATTCCATAATAGATTCGAAAGCACATGCAACAATTATCATAGAGGCAAAGTATAAAAAGTAATTAGTTACTTTAAAGCCTAATCCCAGCTTTAATAATATTCCTAAAAGAATACCTTGGATTGCTGCTAAACCTAAATAACAGAAGGTTCTTTTTAACTTGTTTTCAGCATTTCTGCTGAATAATTTAAATCTATCATTTGCATCATAATATAAAATTATGAATAACATAAGTGATCCCACCCATAAAGCAATCGATATAAAGAATGGAGAAAAGGCTGTACCATACTCGCTAACTTCATTTACATCTTTTTCTTCTACTTTTACCGGATTGGCAGTAAACTCTGATAGACTATTTAATTTTTTTAAATCATCATTAGTAGAGTCTATTGAGCTTGTGACCTCATTTTTAGCAGTTAGAACACCACTATTTAGTGTGCTTGCACCGTTTGATAGGGACTCAGTACCATTATTTAATGTATTAATTCCTGTTAAAACCTCTCTTGAGCTATTCTTAAGTATGTGTGTTCCATCATATAATGTATTTGTTCCTTGAACTAGCTTTGTTGAGCCTGCCTTTAAATCATTGACTCCCATCTTTAAAGTGTTAACGCCACTTACTAGCTCTTCCAATTTAGAGGTATTAGTGTTTATTGTATCAATTCCTGTTTTAATTTGAGTATTACCTAAAGTTAAATTAGAACCAGTTTGATTGATTAAAGAAGCAATAGTAACATTACTATTTACACTATTTAATAAATAACATGAAGAAACATCGTACATTGGACTTTGTTCAGTACAAATTGCTGGTTTTACTTGTTCTACTGTTAAATTTAAATATTCTGGATTAGTAGTTACTAAAGATACCATTTTAACATAGGCATTTAAACCATTGTTAAATTCATCCTCACCTATTTTTAAAGCACCAATGCCTGCTTGTAATTCTTTTAATTTAACTGTGCCATCGGCTAAAGTATTAACACCGCCTTGCACTTTAGTAATACCTTGATCTAATATATTAATATTTTCATATAAAGTTTTTACTCCATTGTCTACGTTTGCAACGCCATTATTAAATTCACTATATTTATCACTTAATGTTTTGGTACCCTCCTCTAATTTATAGGATCCATTTTTCAGTTCATCAGTACCATCAGATATTTGTTCTAATCCATCGGCTATTTTTTCTACTTTTTTTGGAACCTCATTTAAATTATCTGTTAAATTTGATACAACTTCTTTAGACACATCACTTCTAACTTCTTTTTCAGCTTCTAAAACTACCCTACTTATTATTTGTGATGCTAAATAGTTTGATTTTTGGTTTGGAGAATAAGTAATAGTTGCTACTTTCTTATTTTCTTCTCCCGCACTTAATAAATTACTTGTAAAATCACTTGGGATAGTAATAACTGCATAATAATCTTTATTATATAATCCCTCCTCTGCCTTTTTACTATCAACAACACTAATGTCAAGTGCATTTTTTTCCTTTAAACCATCAATTAATATTATGCCCTTACTTTCACCATTTACTTTTTTATCTTCATTTACAATTGCAACTGGAATATCATCCATGTGTCCATATGGATCCCAATAGGCTTTTAAATAAAAGAAGCTATACATAAATGGTATTAATAAAACCGCTATGATAACAACATAATTGAACCAAGCTTTTTTTTCATTTTTTACTTGTTTTTTACTTTTCATTTAAATCCCTCCCGTATTAAACAATCCTTCTTTTAAAATTTTAGTAATATTTTCAGTTACTTTTTTTTCATCAAGTTCTTTATCCCATTCAAATATAACTGATACATATACTTTATAAATTACAAAAGCACATAAATCTATGTCGCAATCTTTAACATATCCTTTATTTATAGCCCATAGAAGACGTGTTTTTATAAATTCAAGTATACCGTCATCAAACATTTTTAGGAAATTTTTAGACGAAATTGTATTTAATTTGTCAACTTCTTTCGATAAAGTGATAAATAGTTTAGCTTCTTTTTTATATTTAAGAAGTTCATACAGAACTTTATTTACTCCCTCAAAAAAGTCGGTTTCATTAGAATGCTTAGTTATAATACTTTTCATTTGAATAAGTTCTTCTTCTATTAATGATTTTAATAGACCTTCTTTATCATCAAAATAGGAATATACAGTTTTTTTAGTAACATTTGCATTTCTTGCAATTTCATCCATGCTAACTTTTTTATAACCATAATTTGTAAATAATTCTCTTGCTGATTTTAATATTTCTTCTTTTTTCTTATTCATAATCCCTCCAATATACTAATATACCATTTCGGTATATTAGTATATTATATGGCAATAGTTATAAAAAGTCAACTAGTTTTAACTTTATTGTAATTATAAATATGATTAACTTATGAAAAAAATCAAAATCTAGGTGTTTATAACAAAGAAAATTGAAAATTAATATAGTAATTTATTGATTAGATAGTCGTGATTATTTCATCTAAACTACCTAGAGTATTGTAGCAATTTTCCTTAAAAAGTTAAATATTTTAAAAGCCAAGAAAAAAGCACATACAGATTATGCATATGCCTAAAGGAAATAGGAATATTTTTTTACTAATATTTAACTTTTATGAGTCATTTTCAAAAGTTATTGACATAATTATTTATGTAATATTTTTACTTGTAAGCTACCATAATTATCAAGTTTTAGAAATCAATACTATCTAAATACTCCCTTGCAACAACCTTTGGATTTTGTCCTAACTCATCTACCTTATAATTTAATTCACTCATAATATCATTATTTAACATACTACCAAGATTTCTTAACACTTCTTCTATTTCTGGATATTCTTCTAGGGTATCGTTTCTAACAAGAGGTATAGCATAATATGGCGGAAAAGCTTTCTTATCATCTTCTAAGACAACAAGATTAAATTTCTTTAGTAGTCCATCTGTGGCAAAGGCATCTACAACATCACTTTCATTATTTATTAAAGCTGTATATCTTGGACTTCCATCTATTCCAATAACATCTTTGAAGTTATAACTATAAACACTGCTTACTCTATTTAATCCATCTTCTCTATTAATAAATTCAAGGCTTGGACTGATAACAAGATTACTTGAAACGCGTGATAAATCACTCATTGTCTTTAGGTTATAGGAATTAGCAGTTTCTTGTTTAATGGCAAGAGTATATGTATTATTAAAGCCCATTTGGTCTAATACTTCAATATTATATTTACTATCTAAGTCACTCTTAACTGTATTATAAACTTTTTCTATATCAGTAATTGGCTCATATTTTAGAGTATCACCATAAACAGTACCAGTATAATCTATATATAAATCTATATCTCCTCTTTTTAAAGCTTCAAAACATACTTGAGTCCCACCGAGATTACAGTTTTCAATCGTCTCATAATCAGTCTTAGATTTAATAGCATCACTTACCATATAGCAAAGAATATTTTGTTCTGTAAAGTCTTTGCTACCAACAATTATGGCATTATCGGTTCTATTTGATGAGAAGAATGTATAAGTGAATATTAAAACTACTACAATGGCAGTTACTATTAAGATAGTCTTTTGATGTTGTCTTTTCTTCTTTAATATTTTTTTATCTAAATCATTATTTTTTTGAATACTTATAGGAGTTACCAGTTTTTCAATTATACCAATAATATAGTCAACTGTTAAAGCTAAAAGACACGCTGGTATAGCTCCTACTAATATTTGATAGTTATTAACAGTTCTAATACCAGAAAAAACAAGATAACCTAGTCCGCCACCACCTATAAAAGCAGCCATTGTCATTAATCCTACTGCTGTAACAGCACTTATTCTAATTCCAGCCATAATTACTGGCAAGGCTAATGGTATTTGGATTTTACAAAGTATTTGCCATTTAGTTAGACCAATACCTGTTGCCGACTCTATCATATTACTATCAATATTACTAATACCTGTATAAGTGTTTTTGATAATTGGTAGTAAGGAATATAAAACTACCATCACAATTGCAGGTGTCGTACCTATTCCAAGAAAAGGAATGGCAAAACCTAAAAGGGCCATACTAGGGATTGCTTGAATAATGCTTGCCATACCTAAGATAGGTTTCTTGATTTTTTTAATATAGCTTATTAAAATACCAATAGGAACACCTATTGCAATAGCAAGTAAGACTGAAAAAAAGGTTAATTCAATATGTTCTATTAATAAAGCGGTAATCTCATTAATGTTATTTTCAATATATTCTAAGAATTCCATTACTTATCACTTCCTTCTAAAAATTGACTACTTAAGGAAGTAAGAAGACTACCTCTTGTAATTAAGCCTTGTAAAATACCTTTAGAATTAACTACAGGAATAGTTGTAGTCTTGGCATCTGTTATTACATTTAATACATCTAAAAGAGAGTCTGTTTCTTTAACACTAATAGAGTTTTTAGATATATAGTTACTAGCACTATTCTTTAGATTAGAACTCGGTAATAATTCATCTATAATAATAGAGCCTAAATATTTTTTCTTACTATCTACAACCATAAGTGTATCTACTTTTAAGTTTCTCATCTTCGTAAGGCATCTAAACAAAGATAAGTTTTCACGACAAGTTACTGGTGTTTTTAGCATAATATCTTCTACTTTAATAAACTCAGGGGAAGTCCATATTCTTTTAGGTCCTACAAAATTACTAACAAACTCATTCTTAGGATGCTTTAAAATATTTTCGGGAGTATCATACTGAATAATATGACCTCCATCCATAATACAGATTTTATCGGCTATTTTAATGGCTTCATCCATATCATGAGTGACAAAGACTATGGTTTTTTTTAACTTCTCTTGAATTCTTAAAAGCTCATCTTGCAAAGAGTTCCTAGTCATGGGGTCCAAAGCTGAAAATGGTTCATCCATAAGTATTATAGATGGATCTGTTAAAAAGGCTCTTGCTACTCCTACCCGTTGTTGTTGTCCTCCCGATAATTCTGTTGGATACCTATCTAAATAAGATAAATCTAGTCCTACCATATCCATCATCTCTTTAGTTTTTTTATTGATATCTTCTTCTGACATTTTCTTTAATTTAGCGATTAACTCTATATTTTCTTTAACAGTAAGATGTGGAAAAAGCCCTGTCTGCTGAATTACATAGCCAATATTTCTTCTTAATTCTATGATATTTTTATTATTAATATCTTCTCCATCTATTAAAACATGTCCTTTAGTAGGATTAGTTAATCTATTAATCATTTTTAAAGTTGTAGTTTTTCCGCAACCACTCTCTCCTATTAAACAAACAATATTTCCTGTTTCTATTTTAAAAGAAATATTAGAAAGAACATTAGTATTTTTATATTTTTTAAAAATATTTTTAAACTCTATCATAATTTAGACTCCTCGTATAATAGTTTTTGTAAGTGAAAAAATCACTTATATTAACTATTTTT
>ERZ827512.1789-NODE-1789-length-19535-cov-7.237320_pt1 | contig 19535 bp, 12 predicted proteins | sample MGYA00519916_ERZ827512 | MGnify/ENA primary metagenome ERZ827512 (study PRJEB31778, sample SAMEA3449335) | human gut metagenome | biome: human gut; feature: human-associated habitat; material: faeces | place: United Kingdom | collected 2010/2012 ... | reverse complement strand
GCAAAAATCTGTCCTACGTTGAAACCTCTTTCCACCTCTATCAGGGCGGTTCCTACGGCCAGAACGGAAGCACCGGCTTAGACGTCGAAATTACGGAAGGTACGGAAGGAACGAGACTGACCATCACAGATACGGACAATGACGGCAAGAAGAACGACAGCTTTACCTATTACGTTGGTTCCCTGGCTCCCGGTGAGAGCAAGACCCTGACCTACACGGTGAATGTGGGGCCCGGTGTGTTCGTGGCGGCGGGAAACAAAGACTTCAAGATCAACAATCGCGCCTGCATTTATACCGATGACAGCAGAGAAGATGGCGGCGTATGGCTGAACGGCTATTACACCAGTCAGACCATTAACCGCAAGGTCTGGAGCCGAAAGCTGGCGGGCGGGAAGCAGGAGACGGAAAGCATTGTGTCCATGAGCGGCAGCGTGTATGACGCCACCGGCAGTTCCGTTACCCAAATCACCTCCCCTGACAGCAACTTCACTGTGCCTGCCGGCAGCTACAAGTATCAGGTGGCAGCCAATGAGGCGGGAGACTGGGATCTGTCCTCTGCGTCCATGGCTGACAGCCTGGGCAGCCAGTACAGCCAGTACATGCAGTTTGTGGGCTATGTCCGGGTGGATGCCTATACCATCAGCAGCAACGCACCCGGTTCCGGCCCGGACGATGCAGCAGCCATTGCCAATTTGAGCAGCCACACGCCCGCTCAAACTGTCTGGGTAAAAGTTGACGGGAAAACCTCCTTCAGCTTCACACCTGAGCAGATTGGATTGGCTGGAAAGAAGGCCTACCTTCTGACCTACTACGCGCAGCCCAAGAATACCGGCGGCATTACGCAGGTGGTGGTGAGCAACAGTTTTAACCTGTCCGGCACGGTGGGTATCGGCAATATTGAATACGAGCTTGCCGGAATTGGCGTGGAGGCCTCTGTCATCGTGGAAGGCAGCAACAGCTTTGCCGCCGAAAAGCAGAGCTGGTACTACGAAAAACCCAAGGTGACCGCCGGAGACTTTGCCAATGGCGCACTGTACTGGGTCATCAAGGTGGATGGAAAGGTTCTGCCCAAGGACACTGCCATTAAGGATGTCACGAATGCGGTCGGTGGGTCGGCGGCTCACTATATTCGGGGCACCTCCCTTGTGGGCGTATATACGGGCAATTTGGGAACGAACTCTCTCGCGGATTATGCGGATTTGGATTCGCTAATCGCCAGCGGCCTGCTGACGGCCTTAGAAAGCAGTAACTATACCGTTGCGAAAGACAACTCTTCTCTGACGCTGACCCTGAATACAGAGATTTCCTTGGCGCAGGATGATTCCCTTTATCTGATTGTCAAAACCGAGCCGAGTCAACTGCCCGCCAACAAACGAGACGCCTTTACCTATAACAATAAGCTGCGAAGCTCCTCCGACGGCAAAAACTGGCTGGACCACAACACGGCCAGCAAGACCCTGTACGGCAGCGAAAATATCTTTAAGGAACTGGGCCGTGTCTTTACCTATCCCGGTTCCGGCAACTCCACCACGGACATCCAGTCCGGCACAAAACAGGCCATCAGCACAGACGCGCTGAACGGAGCGGGTACCTATGTGGCCTGGCAGATTCATGTGAACTATGAGGGCAGCCTGTCCGGGCGGTACCGTGTGGTCGAGCAGATCCCGGATGGGATGGAGGTAACCTATGTCCGTATATGGTGGCTGGGATCTAAAGCAGTTCTGCAGAATCCCAAACCCACCCTTGCGCAGCTCACACCTGAGGAAATCGCCGCCCTAGGCGGCAGCTGGACGGAACACGCGAAGGCCCTGCTCAGCAACAACGCGGGAAGCCAGACGAACTACTATTACACCAACGGTCAGCAGGTGATCTGGGCTATTGACAATCTGGTAGCCGGAGGCGGATACCGGGACGATTATGCCGTGGAGATACAGATCGTCTGTAAGGTAACGGATCCTGACGTTCTTCTGGGCGGCGTGAGCAAGGAGTTCAACAATGTGGTCAGCCTGCAAAATTCCAAGGGAACGACCATCGGCAACGACAGCAATGGTGTGACAATCGGAAAACAGACGCTGTCCAAGCAAGGCACTTATAACCCCGAAACCAATGGCGGCCGGTATCCCTTTAAGATCACGCTGAATGAGTTGGGCGAGGATCTGGTCAGCGGGTCGGATACCATCACCCTGGTGGACGAGCTGAGCAATACCCTGATTCTGGACACCGCTTCCATTCAGGTGGTGAACACCAATACCAACGAGATGGTAACTGACTGGACCTCTTCGGTGGAGGGACAGACCCTGAAAATTGTCCTGCCAGACAAACTGCCCCTGACGGTTACCTATGAGGCAACGGTCAACGCCGCACCGGGTCAGACCATCTCCATCTCCAACAACGCCCATTGGGAGGGCTATACCACCCCCAGCGGCGGCAGCGTAGAGGTCAAAGAATTCCGTTATTCTACTGGCGGCACCGCTGGTGCGGACACTTCTCCCAGTGTAACAGTCAAAAAGCTGGACCAGTACAATACCAGCCAGACTCTTTCCGGCGCGACGTTCACTCTGGTGGAGGGAAGCTATGCTGACGGTAGTTTTACCGCAACAGAAAATGGCCTGTCCCTCACCGGCACCACCGGCGAGGACGGCACCCTGACCTTCGGAAAAACAAGCGAGCAGACCATGTCGTATAACACCGTCTACTGCCTGACCGAGACAGTGGCCCCGGAAGGATATGTGCTGGATGCCGTGCCCCACTACTTCGCTGTGGCAAAGCAGCAGGAGGACGGGAAATGTCCCACCTTCCCGAATGGTGTGACCGTCTGGTATCAAAGCGCGGACTACACCTATCAGGCCTACAACCACAAGGGCGAAGCCACGGTGGCCAAGGCATTTTTGGATGCGGGCGGCAATCATCTGGAAAAAATCGACGGAACCTACCGTTTCGGAATCTATGCCGAAGCAAATCCCACCGGCAATCCGCTGCAAACGGTGACCATCACATACGCGAACAGCACGGTCACGCCGGAGAGCGGGACAGCGAAGTTTACAAACCTGCCCCTTGGGGAAACGTATTACATCTACGAGTTGGATAATAACGGCGTGCCGATCCGTGGAGACAATACGCTGGCCACGGTGAACGGCGCAAACTTCCTTGTCACCTATTCCAATGGCCCCGCGGTAACCATTCCCGGGAGCGGAACCGCCGAAGCCACCGTGACCGTAACCAACCAAGTCTGCTACCCTGAACTGCCCCACACCGGCGGGGCCGGAACCACCCTGTATACCAAGGGAGGCGTCTTGTTAACGGCAAGCGCGATGTTCCTTCTGTTGTATTACCATACAAAACGCAGAAAGGAGGAATCCGCATCCTCCTGATGCGCGGCACGATCCCTTTACTACGCAGAAACTTAAAAAGAAGAAAGGAAGTCAAACAATGAGACACGCAAGAAAACTCGCCAATCTCCTGCTGGCTCTAATTATGGTTTTCGCTCTGGCTACTACCGCGTTTGCGGCAGAAAACGCTGCAATTTCTGCCCCCACGGGAAGCACCCGAACCTATGATGTTTACCAGATTTTCACCGGCAACCTCCATGAGGGTGTTCTGTCCAACATCAAGTGGGGCAAGAACGGCACCGGCACCGAAAAAACTGCTGTCGATCAGACCACTCTGGACGCTCTGGCCGCTGTGAATGGTAAGAGCGACACCGAAAAGTTAACGGAGATTCAGAAATATGTGAAACTGAATTCTGAAAAATTCGGTACGGTTTCCAATGGTAATCCGCTGACCGTACCCACCGGCTACTATCTGATCAAGGACAACGGCCCTGTCAATGACGGTGAAGCCTACTCACTGTATGTAGTCCAGGTTGTCGGCCTCACTACCATCTCTCCCAAGGTTGGAACCACCACTTCCGATAAGAAAGTTAAGGACACCAATGACAGCGCGGCGAACTCCACCACTGATTGGCAGGATTCCGCAGACTACGATATCGGCGATGCCGTGCCCTTCAAGCTGAGCGCCACCATTGCGCAGGATTACGCCAACTACACTCACGGCTACAAGCTGACCTTCCACGATAAGGAAGACGCTGGCCTGAGCTTCAATGCCAGTTCCGTCAAGGTCTATGTAGATGGTGAGGAAATTACTTCCGGCTTTACCGTTGTGACCGAAAACTTGGGTGATGGCTGCACCTTTGAGGTCCGCTTTGCCAACCTGAAGGAGATTACCTCTGTCCACGCCGGAAGTGTCATTTCTGTTGAGTATACCTCCACGCTGGATACCGACGCTGCTGTTGGCTCCACCGGCAACAAGAACACCTCCCATGTGAGCTATACCAACAACCCCAATGACGAACAGGCCGGCGAAAACGGCGAGACCCCCGATGATGTTGTCATCGTATTCACCTACCAGACCATCGTCAACAAGGTTACCAAGAACCCCGTCTATGATGCGTCCAAGGATACTGAAAAAACTGGCACCGACAGCGACGGCAACAAGGAATTCATCCCTCTGAAGGGCGCAGGCTTCACCCTGTATAAGAAGAACGCTTCTGGTACATATGAAGCTGTAGGGCTCGAGCTTAAGGGTAAGGACATGACCACTTTTACCTGGAGAGGCCTGGATGATGGCGACTACAAGCTGGTCGAGACCACCACACCCTCTGGCTACAATACGATTGCCGACATCGAGTTCACCATTTCTGCCGGTCATGTTGACGGTGATATCCCCTATCTGAATACTTTAAGCGGCAATGTTACTTCAGGTACCGCAACCTTTACTGCGGTCGTAAATGACGGCTCACTGTCCACCGATGTGGTAAACAACTCCGGCACACAGCTGCCCTCCACCGGCGGCATGGGCACCACCATCTTCTATGTCCTCGGCTCTGTTCTGGTCATCGGCGCTGTGGTGCTGCTAGTCACCAAGAAGCGCATGAGCACCAAGCGCTAATTCCCTGATACATATCTGAAACGCACTGACATCCCGCTGTGAACGCCGGGGAGGATCTCCCTCCCCGGCCCAGATCGGCAAGGAGAACCCCGCATGAAGAAGAAAAAAGGAAATTTCACAACGCTGCTGCTGATCCTGGTGCTTCTCGCGGGACTGTCCTTGCTGCTGTATCCTTCCGTCAGCGATTACTGGAACTCCTTCCACCAAACCCGCGCCATTGCCACGTATGCCGAAGAAGTCGCAAATTTGAACCAGGATCAATATGACGAAATCTGGGCCGCCACAAAGGCCTACAATGCGTCTTTGGCAGAACGGGACAACGCCTACCTTCTGAGCGACGCACAGAAGGAGGAATACGCGCGGTTACTGGACATTTCCGGCCTTGGCATCATGGGCTATATCGAGATCCCGGAAATTGATGTGAGCCTGCCCGTATACCATGGCACGGAGGAATCCGTCCTCCAGATCGCCGTGGGGCATCTGGACTGGTCCAGCCTGCCCGTTGGCGGGGAGAGCACCCACTGCGTCCTTTCCGGTCATCGGGGCCTGCCCAGCGCCAAGCTGTTCACCAACCTGGACAAACTCCGAGAGGGGGATATCTTCCTGCTGCGCATTTTGGACGAGGTGCTGACCTATGAAGTGGATCAGATCCTCATCGTGGAGCCTCAGGAAGTCGAAGCGCTGCAAATCGTGGAGGGTCAGGATTACTGCACATTGGTGACCTGCACCCCCTACGGTATCAATACCCATCGGCTTTTGGTCCGGGGACACCGCATCGACAATGTGGAGGAGGCCAAAACCGTCCGCGTCACAGCCGACGCCGTCCAGATCGAACCGCTGTTAGTGGCGCCCATTGTGGCGATCCCGATTCTATTGTTACTGCTGATACTGCTTCTGCTGCCAAAGCGGCCCAAGACGAAACACGGAGGTGACGCCGATGAAGAGGATTAGACGCATGATTGCTGCGCTGCTCAGTGTGCTGGCAGTATTCCTTCTCCTGCCCTTGCAGGCTCTGGCGGCGGGAAGTATTGACTTGAACCAGGATGTAAGTTTGACCATTTCCTATCAAGATGGAAACACGCCCCTGGTTGGTGCAGAGTTTGACATTTTCCTGGTTGCCACAGTAGACGAATACGGCGAGCTGACCACCACAAAAGATTTCGCCCAGTTCCATGTCAATATCCGGGGCAAGGATGACGAGGCCTGGCGGACACTGGCATCCACCCTGGAGGGCTATGTATTGCGGGATGATATTTCCCCCACAGACAGTGGAAAGACCAATGATAAGGGATTGGTTTCCTTTCCCACCGCCGGAAAGAGCCTGAAAGCGGGTTTGTACTTTGTACTGGGGTATCGACACACGCAAAATGGCTTCCGCTATGATCCCACGCCATTCATGGTAATGCTGCCTGGATTGGACAAAGAGAATAACATTTGGGTTTATGATGTAGCCGTCAATGCAAAGTTCGATTCATCCCAAATCCCTGATAACCCAGATGACCATACCATCGACCGAAAGGTTCTGAAGGTCTGGGCCGATGATGGACATGAAAAAAATCGTCCCAAAGAGGTAATTGTTCAGCTTCTTCGTGACGGCAAGGTATATGATACCGTAACCCTGAACGCGGCAAACAACTGGCGGTACACCTGGACGGGATTGAATGATCGCTATACGTGGACCATTGTGGAGAAAGAGTTGGAGGGCTATACCGTGGAGGTCACACGGGAGGGTATCACTTTTGTGGTGACAAATAGCTACAATGAGGAAATTCCTGACGAACCTACTCCCACAACACCTACCACGCCGGACAAACCTACTACACCTACAAAGCCGACGCTGCCTCAGACTGGCCAGCTCTGGTGGCCGGTTCCAGTGTTGATTGCCGCCGGACTGCTCTTTGTCGTGATCGGCCTGGTGCGCCGCAGAGGTGCTGTTGATGAGGAATGAAGAAAAAAATAGCAGAAAGCAAGAGGGCTTGCTGTTGATTACGATTGGGCTGCTGCTGATTGCAGCAGCCCTTTTCCTTGTATCTTACAACTTGTACGACGAGCTGCGGGCAGAGCAATCGGCCAGGCAAGCGGTAACCCAGCTGGATGCGTATTTGCCCGCAGAGGCCGCTCCAGAGGCTCCCTTGGACTCCGCCGGGGATCGGACTGTTATTCCGGACTATGTTCTATCCCCTAATATGGAAATGCCAGTGGAAACCATCAACGGAATAGACTTTATCGGTGTTTTAAGAATCCCAGCCTTGGAGCTGGAGCTGCCGATTATCAGTGAGTGGAATTATCCCAATCTGAAAACTGCTCCCTGCCGGTACAGTGGGTCTGCCTATTTGAATAACCTGATTATTTGCGGCCACAACTACACTTCCCATTTCGGAACCTTAAAGAATCTCTGGGAGGGCGATATTGCCACCTTCACGGATATAGACGGAAATGTATTCATCTACAAAATGGTGGAGCGGGAGACACTGAACCCCACAGATATAGAGGGAATGGAAAGTGGAAATTGGGATTTGACTCTGTTCACCTGTACCGTGGGAGGTCAAAGCCGTGTGACAATTCGTTTTGAGCTGGAGGAAGACTGATTCCTCCAAAAATAGAAACAGGCTTTCACATCGGGAAATTGACGGTAGCTATGCCGACTGGGCACGAAAAAACGGCTATACCATCCGGAACTGTGTCTGTGACTGCGATGGTTCCATTGAACTGGATACCCGCACCCTCCAGCGGGCCATATCGAGATAAGCTTCAAACTGCGTGTCGGCTTCCTTGGTTTCCACCCACGCCCCGCTTTGGTAGGCGTAGTGTTTACACCTTAACCCAGTCCATCGTCACCACAGACTCGCAGACTATCGCTGCAAAGCTCAACGGCGAATACATCCGTGCTAAAAATAACAACCAGCGGCTCTCTATCCTAGGGAGCCGCTCAGCTTACCATGGTACAAAACTCCATTATCATATTTGAAACCAGAAAAATACCGGGACAGCGCATTTTTTGCTGCCCCGGTATTCGTTTACGCATTGTCATCATCGCATAGCTCTTCACCAAACAGGCTGGGCAGGTAATCTCTCCTGCCATTGGCATCTTTACTTTAGTCATGGATTCCCAGTTCTTTTTCCACATCCTCCGCAGAGAAGTACCCCTGCTCCCCCCGGAGCGGCGACCCTTTTCCAGCTCTGTCATCAGCTTCTGCATCGCCATCAGCTTTTCATACTGGCGGTATTCCTCCATATCCAGAACCGCATAGCGGTCGTGACCATTCTTGGTCAGAAACAAGCTGTCCCACGGCAACATCCCGCAGAACCTCACCATTTTTCGATAAATGAAACAGGATGTAGTGAAACACGCCGCCCTTATCCCGGATGGAATTTTGAATTGTCATGGGATTGGAGTGGTTTTCCCGTTTCCTGACATAACAATAGTAGAGGAAAAAGGCAGCGCAGATTACTTCTGCTTCTTTCGATTCCCTTTCCCGTGCACCTGATACGGCACAGCTTTCCCGCGCTGATTATTGGGGCTTTTCAGGTGTTCGGACTTTTTGAGAATATTGATCTGCGTGACAAATTCCTCCGGGGTCAGTTTGTCATAGTCAATGCCAAGAGTCGCCAAAAACAAACGGGCTTTCTTTTCTTCCTCGGTGCCCTCGTAGTGCAGGGCGGTCTCCATCTGCTTTTGAATTTCGGCAACAGGAGAAGCGGTGTCTGCAGTAGTGGTGTCCTTCCTGTGGGCTTCCCGGATATCATGTAGGATGCCGTCAATGTCCTTATGAACCACATGGGAAAAGAAGTTTTCCTCGCTGACCTGCGCCAGCTCCAGGGTGCGTACATACAGATCATTTTCGCCGGGATTATGCTTTTCCATGATTTGCTTTCGGTTGGCTTCCAGAATGGCATTCATGTCATTGATCCGCATATCGGCAACGCGATCCACAAATATCTCAATGTCCACCAGAAAGCGCTGGAAGTCCTTGTGCAGAGCCAGTTCAGACAGCAGCCTGTTGTTGAGCTTTCCGCTTTTTAGCAATTCAATCATATCATCACCCAGATGCAGATCGTGCAGGTCTGTGTTTGGGTGATTTTTTGTTTCCGTCAGCCCCAGCAGATAGTCCGTGGATACACCGTAGAATTTCGCCAGGGTGACAATGCTGAATTCTATTCACACTGTTCTTCTTCGCCGCTTCGCTTGCCACCCTGCGGCGTTCCTTGCTGTACGGCGCAGTCAGACGGAAAGCGAATCGTCCCTTGCAGAGTTCAAACTCCATACAGCCCGTGTCCGGGTCTGCATCGGTCTGGCGGAACTCATCGAGGTAAACTACGGCGTAGGCAGTTTCTGGTATTGTTCGGTAAAAATCAAAGCCCCGATTCGCCCATACAATGGACAGAACCAGGGCATCATATTTGTCAGCGACCCGCAGCTACGCGGCAGCACAAAAAATGTAGCAGAGAATGTCGATGTGCGCTATCCGGTCCATCTGAACCATGCATAGTTCGAGCACCTGAAAAAACAAAATGATTTTCAGTAGACGCTTCCCTATCATTTCAAGAAGTTCTCCGCAAAACGGGATGCCCTATTCTAACAAATAAAAATGAGGCATCTTCGATACAATATCCCCTTTCGGCAGTCCCTGAATAAATCGAATTGCCGTCTTTGCAAAAACATTGGACTTTACTGTGTCCCAATCTGCCAGTTTTACGATCTCGGCTGTGCCGTTCTCAAAGTCAAACCGCAGCTCGCCCCACTCGCCGTCGTTGTCCACCAGATATTGATAGACAGCAGCGGTAATCGTTTCACCCGTTTTCCGGCCCTCCGTCTGCCGCAGAGAAATTGTGTGTGCGGGATTGATCTTCGTTGCTTTTGCCTTGCTCGTCGGAAGGGCTGGTTTTTCCGAAATCCCCATCTCAAACGGCACGACCACGGATTTCAGCAATCTCGCCTCCGGCAATCTCTGAACAAACCGGATCGCCGTCTTTGCAAAGATATTGCTTTTCACCGTGTCCCAATCCGCCAGCCTGACGATCTCCGCCGTGCCGTTTTCAAAATCAAACCGAAGCTCGCCCCATTCGCCGTCGTTGTCCGCCTGATACAGGTAGACAGAGGCGGCTATTTTTTTATTCTTCTTGCGGCGCTCGGTCTGTTTCAGCGTCACGGTATGGATCACACCGCTTTCCAGCAGCTTCAGCCGCAGTTTGTCTAATGTACGCCGGTAGAACCGCTCCGCACCGCTGGCTGTCGTTCCTTCAAAATCCACCGCTAAATCTTCAAAGGTGGATTGCGTGGACAAAGGGCTGACACGCCCGCAGGTCAAGCAGATGGCGTTCCGCTTTTCCAGATACCATTGCTCTTTGTAGGAAAGCTGCTCAAATGCTGCCGTGACCGCCTTTGCCTGTATTCCGTTCCAGAGGATTTCGGCGTAGTTCCAGCTATCGTCGCGCGTCACATCCTCTCCGGTTTCCTCACGGTCCTCATCCTGTTCCGTGCGGTAGAGGGAAACAATGCTGCGGTTGCGCTGGGCAATGGTCAGCAGCTCATCCGCAGATACGCTTTCGTCCTTGTATCCGCTTTGGACGGCAAACTCGGAAACGACCTCCGCACGGCTTTTGCCAGAATCGTTGTAAATCGCGCCAATTTTCCGCACACGCCGGTACTCCGCGAGACTGGCAAAGGAACCGGCTTCGCCCATCATACGGCAGAACAGCAGCCCATCCTGAATATAATGCTTCGCGTATTTCAGGAATTCTGTTTCCTGCGCCGGGTCGAACCTCGGCAGGCAAAACAGCAGCATTTGCAGGACTTCCAGCTTGTAGTCCAGAAAATGTGCCGGGTCGTAGCGGTCAATTTCGCTACGGGTGAGAAACCGGTAAATCACGCTGTTCAGACGCTTTTCAAAGTGGTGCAGGAAGAAGGAAAAGTATGCAAGGTCTTTGTGACGGACAGCTTCGCGTATGTAGTCGTTCAGCTCCATTTGCGGCGGTTCCGGGTCAAGCTGAAAGACGTTCCGGACTTCGCGCATGGTCAGATCGTCGGCATTATAGAACGGTACTTTTGCCGCATAGGCTGTCAAATCCCATGTCCAGCCCGCAAGCTGTGCCGGTATCAGTTTGTCACGGTTATCCTCCATGTCTGCACCTCCCACCGCTATGGCGCTCCATTACCGCTCCATCGTTTCTTTCGCTTCCGCCAGCAGAGCCGCCTGCTCCATCTCGGCGGCATAGCCGCCCTGCGCATAGCCGCTGTCTTGCAGGGCCTTTTCCAGCTTGCTTTTTGCCAGTGCTTTCATTGCGGCGGCGGTCTGCTCATCGAGTGTGCCGCGGCCAAGATACTGCGTGATCGTGTTGAACCGCTTCGTATAGATTTTCTTGATGGGATGATCTGCGGCAAGCTCCCGCTGCTCCCGTCCACGAAGATTCCCGACTTGACGGCAGGTGCGCCCGCGTTTGTCTCCGGGAGCCAGACCGTCACAGTACTTGGCATATCTTGCGTCAGTGGTCAGAAAGCATTTTCCGCAGACGGCGCATTTTCTCGGCGCGTGTCCAACGCATAATCCTTCAAAGAGATCGGCGCGGAACATCCCGACAAAGGATACAAAGTGCATCCGCTTGACAAGCTGCGCCTCCAAATTGCCGGGGCGGATCGTGGGAACATACTGCACCGTCGCATTGGTCAGCGCCATCCACGAGGGATTACTTTCCTCCAAGGTGGCGTTTCCTCTGAAAAACTGCCCGAACGCGGCGGCATACCCGGTGGGGGTTCGTATCTCAGCGTTTTCCTGCAAGAACTCTGCAAATGCAGTCAAGGTCATTTTGTACTGCCGCAGGGAATAGCTCAAATGCCCCAGCACCGGAATGACGCGGATCAGCAGCGCCGCCAAGGGATGCGCCCCTGTAATATTACTGACTGCTTGCTGCTCCATCGGGAGCTGTAAATACTCGTTCAGCTCAGCAAACACTTTCTCGGAAAACGCCTGCATACCGGCGGTTTGCGACTGCGCAGCAGTTTGCGTCCTATCTTGGACTGGTGCCGGGAGAATGCTCCAGTGGTGATAAGCAGCAATATACCGGTATTACAAAAGCCGGCAATTCACATCTTCGCAAACTACTTGTAGAAACGGCTCAGGTATTTGGTCGGAGCGCAACAAAAAGCGGAAAATCAGCAGCGCTCAAGGAACGACAGGCAAAGTGCGATTCATTGACTGTTGCCTATGCGGATAAGGCAAACGCACGGCTAAAGAAAAAATACTTTAAAATTGCAATGCGATCAAAGGTAAACATTGCAAAGACTGCTGTGGCAAGAGAAATGGCTTGTTTTATCTGGGGGATGATGACAGATAACATTTCTTGTGCATGATTCCTTGATAGAGCGTATTGCGTAAAAATTCGTGCTTCAAGGATGCTTTGCACCGCTGCGCGGCTTCGTCCTTGACCCACATATTTTTACGCAATGTATTATATTCAAGGAATCCATATACATCTGTGCTGCCAAACGGCATCTGGAAGGGGCTAAGCGGTTTATGAAGGTTCAGCAATCTACGAAATAGCTATGGCGGCGCCCTTGCGGTGATCCACGAGGATAGACGGTAGTGCTGGCGGAGAACCATTGTCCTGTGGTAACCAATCCACGTATAACAGAGTGGCCAATGCCGGAAATCTGCATCGTCTTAGCCCTTTTCAGATGCCGTTTGGTATTCTGCACAATTTGACAGGTAAAAGTTCGTTGACTTTTTCAATTGAAAAATGTCATTTCATAACAGCTATAACATAGTACCAGGAGGGCGGCAATGCCGCCCTCCTGTCGTTTCGTCTGATAAGACATCAGCCCGTTTTTGCACTGTCGATGCCTTCCTTACTTGTTTTCGTCAACTGCTCGAACAGCGCCTGCATATTGGTCTCAGCGTTCCCACTGCCGTTGATATTTGAGACAGCCAGCGCGTAACCGGTCAATAGGTTGATCTGACTGGCATGCTCATACAGCCGCTGAAGGTCATAGACGTCGATGGTGCCGTCCAGATTCACGTCGCCCTTTTGGACCAGGACAACATTCGCCAGGTCCAGGCCCTTTCCGCCTTCGATCTCAACAGTGGTCGTATAGGGCACCAGAGCTCCTTCGTCGGACTTCAGTGTAATGGTCAACTTGTACTCACCATTCGCCACAGCGTCAAAGCGATAAGCAGAACCAAATACCGTAGTCTTATACGTTTTCTCTCCTTCTGTCGACATCAACGTCAGTTCCGCACCATTCATTTGCTCAGCTATTTCGCCACCGACAGAGCTGCCTTGGACTTTTTTACCATTTTCGCAAATCTTCACATTTTCGGCACCGACAGTAGCCAGATTTAAACCTTCCAGCTTCGCCACGTTCACGGTCAGCTTGTCGCTTCCGTTGTCAACGCAGGTCAATTTCTCCAACTTTTTGCAGGAGGAAGCATCAATCTCGGACAGATTATTCCCACTGCAATTCAGCTCTGTCAAGGCCATGGTGTTTGTCTCATTCGCATAAGTGGCGGGCGCAAAGAATGCGGCAATGCGGGACAATACACTGGTATCGGCTTCCGTCCCCGGCAGGTAAATGACAGTCAGTTTGTTGTAGGAACAGTCTAACATTTCCAACCGAACATTGTTGCTGACATTCAGAGTCGTCAGCTTGTTACCAGCACAATAAAGTATTTCCAGCGCGGCATTCTTGCTGACATCCAGCGCATCCAGCAAATTACCTTCGCAGTCCAGATAGGTCAGCTTTGTATTCTTACTGACATCCAACTTTTTCAGCTGATTATTATAGCAGTAAAAATCCACCAAATTGGTGTTATGGCTGATATCCAGCTCCGTCAACAAATTAACACCGCAGTTCAAATCGCTCAAATTGGGGCAGCCGGAGACGTCCAAAACCGTCAATTTATTCTCGTAGCAATACAGTGTACGTAAGTTAGCATTACTGATCTTCAGTTCACTCAACCCATTGCCGCCGCAGTTCAGATCATACAGATTGGGGAACAGTTCGATACCTGTCAGGTCTTTAATGCCCTGATAGGCGCAATCGATGTATCTAACATCTTCCGCCAGTATTGTACCTGTTTCATCAGCCCAATTTGCTTTCAGGTACTTCCGGAAATTCTCGTCCGGGAAAGACTTCTCGTTGATCGTGATCTTATTGGGCTCATTCACTGTCACCGGAACCTTGCAGGACTTTGTCCCCAAATATACCGTAAAAGCGTGATCGGCACTGTTGATCTCCCACGGATTCTCCACCTGCTCCGCCAGCGCGGTGTTATCTATTACAGGGCAGAATCCCAGCTTTCGGAGGATATCCGCACGGCTGCCCTTGATGACATCACCGTTGGTCAGCTTCACCTCAAACCGGACACGCTCCGACTCAAGCGCCCAGCGCAGCGTATAGCTGTTTCTCCACTCCGGATGATCCATATCATACCAAGCAAAATCGACATCTTTATACAGTGCGATAGGACCATTGGTGCAGGTGATGCTTTCCACCTGCGTCTCCGCCACCAGCTTCGCTTTGATCTTGCAGGTGGGACCGTTGCTGTCCGGCCCGCCGAACATACCGGCGCTCAGGCCGACCGTCCACTCGGCAGTCTCACCGACCTTCCAATCAGCAGGCTCAGCCGCTATTTTCACGCCGTATTGGAATTCATCGAATATCTGTGAAACCGTTCGTTCAAAAGTCTTTTCACTCTTGCCAAAATAGCGCATACCATCGTCCGTCAAGGTCAGCTTGAAAATCAAGTCATCATCCTGGCAGATATCATAGGCAAATTTTCCGTTGAAACAGCTCTCCGCGTCGGCGCCTTCCGTCAGTTCGACCACATAGTTGGGGTCAGCCAATTCCAGAGACTTGAAAAGCGAAGCGGTATTGACCAGCGTCACAGGCACCTCGAAATCATCGCCCAGATGCACGGTAAAGAAGTGGTCCTTCTCGTCGCCAGGCGTCCATACGTTATCCTTGCTCTGGTCGCTGGTGATAAGGCCGGCTCCGTTGTAGTTAAGCAGCCGGCAAATCTCATCCAATGACCCTTTGAATGTCTTTTTGCCCTGATTATAAAGCGCGGCCCCCTCGTCTGTGAGCGTCAGAATAAACTCCGGCGCGTCATAACCAGAGGTTATCATATCATAGTGAGGGTACACATCATCCGCATTGCGATTCCGGTCGCTCATGATGATCTCATCCGCTGGCTGCAAGCCCGCAACAGGGTTTTCGATGACCTTGACGGGAAGCGCGATGCTCGCGCCGTTCATACCGACGTAGAGCGTATGCTCACCCGCTGTCCATATCATACCCTTACCACTCTCATAGATACTCTGGTCGCTGGCTTCTTCAAGTCCCGCGCCGAATATATCTTCAAACGAACTCCAGCTTACCGGCCTCGTTACGGTGGCATTTTTAGCCTCATCATAATATTTAGCTTTCAGCACAGGCTTTGTCTGGAGCGCGGCAATACTGAATCTACCCTCATCATTGGTCTTGTCGTGGATGCCCTTTGCCATGATGATTGGGCTGTCGCTGATACAAGAGATAATTTCTTTCAGATAGTTTCCGGGTTCCACGACCTTAACTGGCACTTCATACGTTCTACCATAGAAAGTCACTTTTATATTCTGTTCCGTACCGACTTCCCAACGGTCATCATCCATCTGATGGCCATAGTTGTCTATGTGCGGGGTTTCGTCGAATTCATTGAACAGCTCCCACCAGGAATACGTCTTACCGTTGACTGTATAGGTATAATCGTCTTCATAAAGGGGCAGATAGTAGTAGTATATCCAATCGATCATTCCCTCCCGCATGACAAGATGCGCATCAGAGCCATACCGCACCTGAACAGGCGTCTGCGGGGGATTTACCTGGAACGACTGGACGGCACTGGCGTTGATTTTCACGTCGATGTCGCGAGAAACCGTCCCCAGCGTTATGGTTATTTTATAGGGCTCTTCACGGGCGACCCACGGTTCTATGTCCTGGTCGCTGATCACCCGTCCGCGCACAGCGCTGAATCTTTGATAGATGCTCTCGACTGTTCCCTTAAAGTCGGGTATGCCGAAACGCGCTTCCCCCTCCGGCGTCAGCTTTACCAAAAACTGAGGCTTCGGGTCGGCAAATGACAGATCATACCGGATATTTCCAACGTCATTCAAGTAACCAACATTCTCCGTTAGCTGGACAGCTCCTTCAAAGAGCGGCTCGATCGACTTGAAAGACGGCTTTTCGGATACCTGGAGCTTTACCCACGTACCGACGCCATTCTTACCGCCGATCCAAGCTTCATATACATTGCCTTCCGTCCATTTTGCGCTGTCCTCAAGATAGTACGGCCACAGTTCTACTCCGATTTGCTTGCTGATCTCCTGAGTAGTTCCCTCGATTACGTCTCCGTTATTGCACTCTGCTCGGAAAATTAGGTCCGCATGGCCGCGAAGATCATATTCCCATTCTTCTGTTGTGCCAGCCTCGGTCGTAGACGTACCGTAATTACCATTCTCATACTTGACCAGGGTAATGACATCCGCCGTTCCGATATACGTAAGAGACTTCAGCGGGTGTTCCGTAATAAGCAGCGGCATTGTGGTGCTGAAGTTCCCCAGTTTCAATTTGACGTCAAATGAATCGCCCGCACGCCACGCGATCGGTTCTCCTTCGCTGTCGGTCTTATGGTCATCCTCATAGGTAAGCTTGCCGCCAAACTTATTTTCAAACTCAAACGGATAGCCTTTGAACGTCTCTATCTCACCATCCGCAGTAGTTTTATATCGAAAAACATACCGCATATTCAGGATAGTGTAAGGGTTAGCTTTCATTATTACATTCTTATTATCATCAAGGCCCACAAAATAGGCATCCTCACCCTCCATCATCCGCACATAGCCGTCTTCATCGGCATCGACGCAGGTAATGCTGTCGATTATGACCGTAGAGGATGGGGCCTCTTCCTCTTCTCCCTCATCTTCTGTGGGAATCTCCTCCTCAGCCGCCTGTACGGCGATATCGGGCTCAGCGTCAGTGGCGCCACCGCTTTCTTCGGCCAGTGCCGGAACCGGCAGCAACGTCAGCACCATCAACAGGCTGAGGAGCAGGCTCACTAGTCTTTTCTTCACGTATACTCTCTCCTTTCTTGTTCACATCCATCCCAGCAGACAAAACAGTCTTGTTGGTCACGCTGTGACCAACAAAAAACGGATATCCGTTTTGCAGCAGTCGGAATTTCGTTTTACTTCTCTATTTTATCACCCGACATTCCTCCACGCAAGGAAAATACGCACGGCACATTGTACAATCCCCTGCGGCTTTTTTTGCCATTTCATACAAGGCGCAAAAAAACCGTGAAGGTCCGTCATGACCTTCACGGTTTTTCCTTGATTTTTCGTTTTTATAAATTCTCGTCTGTGACCTCCCCTTTACAGACAATATTGGTGGGGCCGGTCAGATACAGGTTCCTCACCTGCGCGCCGTCACGCTCCACGTCCACCATCAGCTGTCCGCCGGTCATGTCCACCTTTACCTGACGGCCGGATACCTGCCCCAATAGCGTCAGCACCGTCACCACGGAGCCGGTACCCGTGCCGCAGGCATAGGTGAAGTCCTCCACACCCCGCTCATAGGTGCGCTCATAGACGTGATCCGGGCCGATGATCTCATAGAAGTTCACATTAGCCCCCTTGGGGAAGTCCGGGTAATACCGCAGCTTGCGTCCCAGCTGGAACAGCCGCTGCCGGTCGAAGTCCTTCAGGCCCCGCACCGGCACCGCCGCGTGGGGGATGCCGGGGTTCCCCAGCTCCACATAGGCGCAGTCCCACACGGTGCCGTCCACCTCTGCCCTGCCCTCCAGCCGCAGGTTGCAGGGATCGTTCAGCCGGATGCGGTACAGCCGCTCATCGACCCGCCAGCCGGTCACCAGGCCTGCCGTGGTCTCCACCCGCTGCACCTCACCCGCCAGGCCGTTTTCGTAGCCATAGCGGCAGATGCACCGTGCGCCGTTGCCGCACATCTCCCCCATGGAGCCGTCGGAGTTGAAGAACAGCATCCGGTAGTCGCCGCCGCAGGTGGGCTTCTCCACCACCATCAGGCCGTCCGCGCCGATGGACAGGTGCCGTTCGCACAGCGTCCGGGCGATCCGGGGCCACTGCTCCGCGCCGATGGTGCCCTCCCGGTTGTCGATGACGATAAAGTCGTTGCCCGCGCCGTTCATTTTCCAGAATTTCATGCCGCTGCGCTCCTTCCGCGTTTTTACCTATATTATATGTAGCCGCGGCGGGTTTGTCAATTTCGCCGTGCCGCTCCAATATTCATCTTTTGTTTACAAATGGGACATACTATCGCCTTGCCGTCCGCCAGCACGGATGCTATAATACGGACAATACTTCACGGAATGCTTACGCCGGTATCCGGTTATTTGATATACCTTATGAAAAAGAAAGAACTGACAATCACACAGCAGAAACGGCTGGGCATCGCCGCGCTGATCATCGCCATCGCGGTCATGGGCCTGCTGGTCTGGCTGGTGGGCGTACCGCTGGTGCGTTTTGCCTCCCAGCCGGAGCACTTCCGGACGTGGGTCAACTCCCACGGCTTCGGCGGGCGTCTGGCCTATATGGGCATGGTGATCCTCCAGGTGGTGGTAGCCCTTATCCCCGGCGAGCCCTTCGAGATCGCGGCGGGCTACGCCTTCGGCGCGGTGGAGGGCACGCTGCTGTGCCTGGCGGCCTCCGCACTGGGCAGCGTGTGCGTGTTCCTGCTGGTGCGCCGGTTCGGCCACCGACTGGCGGAGGTATTCTTCTCCAAGGAGAAGCTCCGTTCCATCCGTTTCCTGCAGACCACCCGACGGCGTGATCTGCTGTTTCTCATCATCTTTATGCTGCCCGGCACCCCGAAGGATCTTCTCTGCTACTTCGCGGGACTGACCACCATCCGCTTCCCCGTCTGGCTGCTGATCTGCTCCCTGGGCCGCCTGCCCTCCATCGTCACCTCCACCATCGGCGGCGACGCGCTAGGCACCAAAAACTACTGGGGTGCCGTGCTGGTATTTCTCGTCACTTTGACCATCAGTGCCGCCGGACTGCTGTTCTATGACCGGCTCTGCGCCCGCAAGCAGCGGGAAAAGGAAAACGCCTCCCTCTCCGACACGCCGGATGACTCCGGTGAGGAATCGCCCCGTACCTAACCCATGACCGCGTGGAAGAAATTTCCACGTGGTTTTTGCGCTTTACATTGTTAAATTCCTGGCGAATTTTCTTGCATTTTGCAGATTTTCCGCACTTTTTCCTTCAAAAACTGGAAGTTGGGCGAAATCACCTCAAATTCAGTCATTTTTTGTAAAGTTTACCAAAAAGAAAAAACTTTCAAAATTTTGTAGCTTTTGACCAAAACCTAATGTTTACTTTAGCGCGAAAATGTGCTTTAATGGTATGGGTACAAATTAGAGGTATCTAAAGCCGGGTGCCGTCACAGGCAGCCGGGAAATTTGAGGAGGAAAATTTCATGGTACAGTTTGCAAGTAGAATGGACCTGCTGAAGGGCTCCGAGATCCGTGAGCTGCTGAAGCTGACCGCACAGCCCGACATCATTTCCTTTGCCGGTGGTA
>ERZ827512.1776-NODE-1776-length-19670-cov-4.332399_pt1 | contig 19670 bp, 18 predicted proteins | sample MGYA00519916_ERZ827512 | MGnify/ENA primary metagenome ERZ827512 (study PRJEB31778, sample SAMEA3449335) | human gut metagenome | biome: human gut; feature: human-associated habitat; material: faeces | place: United Kingdom | collected 2010/2012 ... | reverse complement strand
TTCTTCTATTTTATCATGGAGAAGTTTCTATTTACACAATTTTATTTACAGACTCCCTTGCGATTTCTTATTGTGTATTATATCCTTTATTCATAAATGACCTCTATTCTTTACTTTGTTTTCTATAATAAGAATATTAAAAAAGTAATAAAAACATTAACCCTTTTACTTGGCTGTTTTTATTACTTTTTATTTTACTATTTACAACAGTAATTAAAATTTTATTTTAATTGTTTTTTCTTTTCTTTCAATTAGACCTTTTTCTTCCATCTTTTTTAATTCTCTCATTAGGTTTGCTCTATCTACAAAAAGATATTCTGCTATGGCTTTGTAAGAGGTAGTAACCTTGAAAATATTATTTTTATTCATTCTTTGTTTTAAGAAATATAGTATTTTTTCTTCAACAGTACGTTTTGATAATAGTTCAATCTTTTCATTTTGTTGTTTATTATCAATAATTAATAAATCAAATAAATCTAAAATTAAATTACTATGGAAAGGACAGTTTCCATTACAGTGTTTTATCATATTATAATAATCTATAAAAAGTACTTTAGTTTCACCATTACTAATTATATATATTTCATCTTCTGAATCTTGAAAGAAAAGATTAGAGAAAATATCATTTTCTTTTAAATCTCTCATAATAGTAGTATTGCCTTCTTTATCGGTTTTGACAATGTTTGCTTTACCTTCTGTAATAAAACCTATTTTCTTTTTTATAGGGAGATAGCTTAATATTAATTCTTTGTTGTAAAATGTTTTACTTTTAATGTTGACACAGCTTGACAAATTTTTTTTAAATTGTAAAATCCTTGTTTCATCTAAAGTTTTCAACATAAAAATATCACCTCTTAAAGTTAATTTTAACAAATTTTTATTATTGTTGCAAATGCAACAATAACTTTTCCAGTTTGTAGGTTAGAATTGACTTTGTAAGATAGAGAGGTAGTGGAGTGCATGAAGAAAATTATGATTGTTAAAAGGAATGGTAATTTAGAAAAGTTTGATCCTGAAAGGGTTAGAAAAGCAGTTAGAGCAAGCGCTGAACGTGTTATGGTCGATTTAACTGATGAGGCGATGGAGAAAATTGTTAATAAGGTAATTGAACTTTTAGAAACACAAACAAGTAATCCAACTGTTGAACAAGTTCATAGTTGTTGTGAAGTTGCTCTTGAGACTATTAATCCTTTAGTGGCAAAGAGTTATAGAGAATATCGTGATTATAAGAAGGATATTATTCATATATTAGATGAGGTGTATAAAAAAAGCCAAGTTATTACCTATATAGGAGATAAAGATTGTGCTAATATGGATAGTGCTTTAGTTACTACACAACGTTGTTTAATATATAATAGTCTTAATAAAGAATTATATAAGAAATTCTTTTTAACTTCTACTGAAATAGAGGCTTGTAAAGATGGTTATATCTATATTCATGATATGAGTGCAAGACGTGATACGATGAATTGTTGTTTATTTAATATTGCTGATGTCCTAAAAGATGGCTTTGAGATGAGTAATATTTGGTATACAGAACCTAAAACATTAGGGACGGCTTTTAATGTAGTTGGAGATGTTACTATTAATACTACGGCAATGCAGTATGGAGGATTTACTCTTCCAGAAATTGATACTGTATTAAAGAAATATGCAAAGAAAAGTTATGATATGTATTATAAAGAGTATTTGGATATTAAGGGTAAAGAATATAGTGAAGAAGCAGAAGATTATGCATGGAAGAAGATAGTTCGTGAGTGTGAGCAAGGCTATCAAGGATTTGAGTATAAATTAAATACTGTTAGTTCTAGTAGAGGGGATTATCCTTTCGTTACTCTTACTTTTGGAGTAGATAAAGATAAGTTTGCTGTTATGATTACGAAAACTATATTAGATGTTCATAGAAAAGGTCAAGGCAAGAAAGGATTTAAAAGACCTACAGTATTTCCTAAACTTGTATTTTTATATGATAAGAAAGTACATGGTAAGGGCGGAGTTTTAAGAGATAGTTTCCTTACTGCGATTAAGTGTAGTGAAAAGACAATGTATCCTGATTATTTATCATTAAGTGGTGAAGGTTATGTTCCAGAGATGTATAAAAAGTATGGGAGAATAGTCAGTCCAATGGGATGTCGTGCTTTTTTATCTCCTTGGTATGAACGTGGAGGTATGGAAGCAACTGATGATAAAGATAAACCCGTTTTTATTGGGAGGTTTAATATAGGTGCTATATCCTTGCATTTACCTATGATACTTGCTAAGTCAAGGGAAGAACAGAGAGACTTTTATGAAGTGCTTGATTATTACTTGGAGATGATACGTAAAATACATATTAGAACTTATCGTTATCTTGCTAAACGTAAAGCTTCTACTAATCCTTTAGCTTACTGTCAAGGAGGGTTTTATGGTGGTAGTTTAAAGCCTGAAGAGTCTATTGAACCTATTTTAAAAAGTTCTACAGCTTCTTTTGGTATAACTGCTTTAAATGAATTGCAAGAGTTATATAATGGTAAGAGTATTGTGGAAGATGGATCTTTTGCACTTGAAGTTATGAAATATATTAATAAGAAAACTAATGAGTTTAAAAAAGAAGATCATATTCTTTATGCTATATATGGGACCCCTGCTGAAAGTTTGTGTGGATTACAGATTAAGCAATTCCGTAAAAAATATGGTGTTATACCTGGGGTTAGTTCCCATGAATATGTCTCTAACAGTTTTCATTGTGGTGTTTGGGAAGATATTAATGGAATAGAAAAACAAGATTTGGAAGATAGATTTTGGGAGCTATTTAAGGGGGGAAGGATACAGTATGTTCGTTATAATTTAAGTTATAATACTGAAGCGATGATAACTTATGTAGAAAGAGCGATGGATAAAGGTTTCTATGAGGGTGTTAATCTTTCTCTTGCTTACTGTAATAACTGTGGTCATGAAGAGTTAGATATGGATGTTTGTCCTAAATGTGGAAGTAGTGATTTAACAAAGATAGATAGAATGAATGGATACTTATCATACTCAAGAGTTCATGGAGATACAATGTTAAGTAATGCGAAAATGGTAGAAATATCTGAAAGGAAGTCTATGTAATATGTACAACTATGAAAAAGCTAAGGAGATTTTAGGAGATAGGGTTATAGTTATTGCTATTGAAGAGATGGCAGAACTTAGCCAGCAACTGACAAAAGGGTTATGTGGCAAGATGAATAAAGAACATCTGTTGGAAGAATATGCTGATTGTTTAATCATAATGGAATGGATTAAGAGATACTATGATTTAAGTGATGAAGAGATAAATAAATGGCTTGATAAAAAAATGAACGAAATAGGAAAAAAATAGAGGAGGGGGTGTTTAGGTGAGATATCATAATATAACAAAAGCGGATATGCTAAATGGAGAAGGCCTTAGAGTTGTTTTATGGGTTTCAGGGTGTTCTCATCATTGCCATGCCTGTCAAAATGCTTTAACTTGGGATCCTAATGATGGATTAGTCTTTGATGAAGATGCTAAAAAAGAAATTTTTGATGAGTTAGAGAAAGATTGGTGTAGTGGAATAACTCTATCAGGAGGAGATCCTTTGTTTATGAGTAATCGTCTAGAAATATCTAAATTAGTTAAAGAGATTAGAGGAAAGTTTAGAGGTAAAACTATTTGGCTTTATACTGGTTATACATGGGAAGAGTTATTGGAACAGAGGGGGAATGATAAAAATTTAGATACTATTTTAAATAATATAGATGTATTACTTGATGGGAGATTTGTTTTGAAACTAGCTTCAGAGAAAATACATTATGTAGGTAGTAGTAATCAATGCATTATTGATGTTAAGGAGAGTTTAAAAAAGAATAAGAAGGTATTATATATAGATAATAGTAAAATATTAGAGGGAGCAGTGTAATGGAAGAATTATTAAAAGAAGGATTTACTTTAATTATGAGTGGAGAATATGATAGTATTTCTTCTGGATACTTGAGGAGGGGGAATAATGGTATAGGGGTGAGTCCTACTTGTTTGATAGGAGATGAAGAAAAAATCTTAGAAGCTTTTCCTAAGATATTAGAAACTATAAAGGATAGTAAAATATTACAATTATATTCATCAGGTAATGATATTGTAGCGATGATAGGCTCTAGGCACTATGAAGGGCCTTATGCTGAAAAGGAGTATTTAGAGGTTTTAAGTGGTGTGCAGGATAATAGCATTATTGGCGTTTTAACAGAGCTAGATGCACAATTATCTAAAAGTACTGAAAAGGAAAATGTTAAAACTTATAGAAAGGCTTATAAGTTATATGGTAGCGACAAATATAAATTAGAGGAGGAAAATAAATAATGAAAACAAGAGGTTTTGAAGTAGTTAAGGGATATGAAGATAAGGGTATTAATTTACCAGTTAGAAAGACAAAATATGCAGCTGCTTATGATATAGAAGCAGCAGAGGAGATAGTTTTACCTAGTTTTAAGAAAGGAATGAAGCCAATTTTAATTCCAACAGGTCTTAAAGCTTATATGCAAAGTGATGAGGTTTTATTAATCGTTCCAAGAAGTTCTGGACCTAAAAAGCAAGGAATTAGTTTTCCACATAATGTAGGAGTAATTGATTCTGATTATTATAATAATTCTGATAATGAAGGACATATTTTTGTTCAGTGTATTAATTTAAAAGATGAAGATGTAGTAATAAAAAAAGGAGAAACAGTGGCACAGGCAATATTCCAAAAATATTTAACAGTTGATGATGATAATGCAGAGGGGATGCGGACTGGAGGATTTGGTTCTACTGATAGGAAGGATAAATAATAATGGCTAAATTTCACTTCAGATATGGGGCGATGAATGCAGGAAAATCTACTATTCTTTTACAGACTGCTTATAATTATGAAGAAAAGGGTAAAAAGGTTGTGCTTTTAAAGCCTAGGGTTGATACTAAAGGGGATGAGAAAATAGTTTCTCGTATTGGTCTTGAAAGAAAGGTCGATTATTTAGTGAGTGATGATGATAGTATCATTTCTATGTTAGAGGATAATATTATATCTATTGATTGTATATTAGTGGATGAAGCACAATTTTTAAAGAGAAAACAAGTAGATGAATTGTTTCGTATTACTAAAAAATATAATATTCCTGTTATTGCTTTTGGGCTTCGTACTGATTTTAAAACTAATGGTTTTGAAGGAACAATTAGATTATTAGAATTAGCAGATGCGTTAGAAGAGATGCCAACTATTTGCCGTTGTGGTAAAAAGACTCGTTTTAATGCTAGGAGAATTAATGGTAAATTTACTTTTGATGGAGATAGTGTTGTTATTGATAATGATAGTAGTGTTGAATATGAATCTTTATGCGGTGAGTGCTATATAGAAGAAAGAGAAAAATGCAAAAAAATAAAAAATGATTTTTAAGAAAAATAAAAAAAAGTGCTTTTTTATAACTGTATTTTGTTGAAAAATAAAGAAAATGTATTAAAGAAACAAATTTTTTTGAAAAAAAACAGAAAAAAGGTTTTTAAAAAAAGTTAAAAAATGTATATAAATGTAAAATGCCGTAAACCTACTAAAATAAATTTTTTTTAAAAATCTATATATATCAATGGTTTTATAAAAAATATAAAAATTTTCTTAAAATTGCCTATTGATTTTTGAATTTTCAGCTTTTACAATTGACTTAAATAGGAGGTAAAAATATGGCAGATGTAAATGAATTAAATGACCAATTAGAAGGGGTTACAGTAATTAAAAGAAATGGTAAGAAAGTAGATTTTGATGGTGCTAAAATTGCTTTAGCGATAAAAAAAGGGTTTGATAGTGTAGAAATTGATGATGAAGAGAGTGAAAAAGAAAAGAAATATAACTTTTCAGATATTCAAAAAGTATATAGTGCTGTTTTAAAGAAAATAATAAAAGATAAAGATGATAAAAACAATCGCTTTAAAATAGAAGAGATTCAAGACTATATTGAAACAGAATTATCTAGTAAAGGGTATCTTGATGTATATAAATCATTTTCAGAATATAGAGAAAGAAGAAATCAATCAAGAGAAAGTTTCTTTGGAGATAATAAGACTCATAAGTTCTTAAAATCATTAGAAAATCTTGGACTTAAGTCTGCAAATGAAGAGGATGCAAAACGTGAGAATGCTAATATTGATGGTAATAGTCCAATGGGTACAATGTTACAATATGGTGCCACTGTATCTAAGGAGTTTGCAAAAGCATATTTGATGAAAAAAGAATATGCAGAAGCTCATGATAATGGTACGATACATATTCATGATATGGACTTCTTAGCAATGGGTACGACTACTTGTTGTCAGATAGATTTATCAAAGATCTTTAAAAATGGTTTTGATACAGGACATGGATATGTTAGACCGCCTCAAGATATTTCAACTTATGCATCACTTGCTTGTATTGCAGTTCAAGCAAATCAAAATGATCAACATGGGGGACAGGCAATACCGGCACTTGATTATTATCTTGCGCCTGGAGTGCTTAAAACATTTAAAAGGCAGTTTAAGCAGACAATTTATGATTTTTTAGATTTAGAAGGATTTATTCCAGGTATTAATATAGAAAGAATTATAAGAGAAATAGATAAGCAGGAGTCAATAGAATTTGATGTAAAAGAATTTAGTGATTACCAGAAGGGTTCTAGCAGGATTCATGAAGTATTTGAGAAAAGTTATGAAAAAGCAATGCAGAAAACTGATAGAGCGACACAACAAGCGATGGAAGCGTTTATTCATAATTTGAATACGATGCATTCAAGAGCAGGTGCTCAAGTTCCGTTTTCATCAGTTAACTTTGGAACAGATACAACACCAGAGGGTAGGATGGTCATTAAGAATTTCTTATTATCTGCAGATAGAGGACTTGGAAAGGGTGAAACGCCAATTTTTCCAGTATCAATCTTTAAAGTAAAAGAAGGGGTTAACTATAATAAGGAGGATCCTAATTATGATTTATTTAAACTTGCTTGTAAGGTATCTGCTAAAAGGCTTTTCCCTAACTTTGCTTTTATAGATGCTCCATTTAACTTACAATATTATAAAGAGGGAGATTTTAATACAGAGATTGCTTATATGGGCTGTAGAACAAGAGTAATAGGGGATGTTACTAGTCCAGACAATGAAATAGTTACAGGGCGTGGTAATTTATCTTTTACAACTATTAACTTACCAAGGCTTGGAATAAAATACGGTATAGCTTTAAAAGAAAGAGATAAGGCAGATATGGATGGGTTCTATGAAGAACTTGGCGATCTTATGGATATGGTAAAAGATCAATTGTTTGAAAGATTCGAGTTTCAGTGTAGTAAACATAATTATAATTTTCCATTTTTACTTGGACAAGGCATTTGGAATAATGGTGAGAAGTTAAAACCCACAGATAGACTTAGAAAAGTATGGAAACATGGAACTTTATCAACGGGATTTATTGGCCTTGCAGAATGTTTAAAGGCTTTAACTGGTAAACATCATGGTGAAAGCGATGAGAGTCAAAAGTTAGGACTTGAGATTATTACCTTTATGAGAAAACGTTGTGATGAGTATTCTCGTAAATATAACTTAAACTTTACTTGTCTTGCAACTCCTGCAGAAGGACTTTCTGGTAGATTTACAGGAATTGACAGAGCGATATATGGAAAGATTAAGGGTGTTACTGATAGAGAGTATTATACAAATTCATTCCATGTACCAGTTTATTATAATATAAGTATTACTGGTAAAATAGAGAAAGAGGCTCCATATCATGCTCTTACTAATGGAGGACATATTTCTTATATTGAACTTGATGGGGATGCAGCTTCTAATGTTGAGGCATTTGAGAAGATAATTAGAATTATGAAGGAAGCTGGTATTGGATATGGTGCGATTAACCATCCTGTTGATAGAGATCCTGTTTGTGGATATGTTGGGGTAATTAATGATGTTTGTCCTAGATGTGGACGACATGAAGGAGAAGGGGTTCCAATTGAAAGAATAACATCTATTGATACAAACTGTTGTGAATAAATATATAAAATAAGAAGGAGAAATTAAATATGAAAAAAATAGTTGGTGAAGGACAAAAATTTGAAAGGATTAGACGTATTACAGGTTATTTAGTAGGGGGCATTGATAGATTTAATAATGGTAAACGTGCTGAAGAGAGTGAACGTGTTAAACATAGTGGTCTAAATGATGTCCTAAAAACTGCAAAAGAAGGTAAATAAAATGAAAATAAGACTAGCAGCTTATTTACAACCTGATTCTATTGTAGATGGAGAAGGAGTAAGAACTGTTATTTGGACGCAAGGATGTCCTCATGCCTGTCCTGGATGTCAAAATCCAGGTACTCATGACTTTGATGGTGGTGCTTTATTTGATGTTAATGAAGTAATAGATGAGTTAAGGACTATTAAAAATCAAGATGGTATTACCTTATCGGGAGGGGATCCTGTGTGTCAGAGTGAAGCATGTTATGAAATTAGTAGGGCAGCTCATTCTATGGGACTTAATGTATGGTGTTATACAGGCTATACTTATGAAGCGATGCTTAAGAATTCTAAAATGAAAAAATTACTTACTGAAGTAGATGTTTTAGTAGATGGTAAATTTATTTTAGAAGAGAAAAGCCTAAATATCTATTATAGAGGTTCAAGAAATCAAAGAGTTATTGATGTTCCTAAAAGCCTAGAAGAAGATAGAGTTGTACTTGTAGATAAGTATATGAAAGAGAAAAGTTATGAAGAGTCTTATAAAAAGCCAGATTATATGTTTATATAGTCTAGTTTTTTTCTTTTAACTGTTTTATAATTATTTTATGGGGGAGTAATTATGTATGCAATGTTAATGAAAAAAGTAAATTTATCTAATGGAGGATTTTTGTTTAATCCTGTTACAGTAATAGAGGGAGACTTAAACGAAGAGTATGGAGCTTTTATAGATAAATTTAATAATGAGTTTTGTTTGATTGATGAATTGTCTTTTGCTATTAGTGAATTAGTAGAAGGGGTTTATTTTGTTTCTAGTAAAGAGGAACTTATTTCTAAATATAGTGCTGTAACTATAGAAGAAGCTTTAAAATATTATCAGGATGATATTTTTGATAGTTTTACTTTTGGCTTTGATAATGAAAAGTGTGTTGAAAAAATAGATATATATCAGTTATCCTTATTCGATTTAAAAGAACTTGTTAATAATAGTAATTTAAATTCTAGTTATTATAATGGGATAGGTAATATACCTAAAAGTAAACTATATATGTTAACACAACTTAAATATGAAAAAGACTTTAAGAAACTTGAAAGAAAAGAAGGTGAGACTGAAGATAAGGAAAAAGATATTAAAATAGTTAATATAAATACTAATACAGCCAATACTAAAAATAAAAATATTAGAAGGGATATTGATACAGATGAGTTAGAAGCGTATTTGAAGATGCGAATAATTGGACAAGACAAGAATATAGAAAATCTTGTTACTGTAATTAGTGATAATTATAAAACTAATAATCCTCATTTAATACAAAGGCCATTAGTAATGGGACCTTCTGGCGTTGGTAAGACAGAAACATTAAGACTTTTAGCAGAGTATTTGGAAATACCATTTACAAAGTATTCTACACCAACTTTATCAGGATCTGGATATGTTGGTAAAGATATAGATGATATTTTAAAAATGGTTTATCAGAATTCAGGTAGAAATATTAAAAAGTGTGAGGAATCTTTAATATTTTTGGATGAATTTGATAAAATTGCTAATAGGGGTTTAGAAGTTTCTGATGTAGCAGTTCAAAATTTATTACTTAATTTTCTTGATGGAACAGTTTATGATGTTAATTTAACAAACTATGATAGAGTAAAAATAGACACTACCTTTATGAACATAGTTTTAGGGGGGGCATTTGTTGATATATTAAAAGATAAAAATAGGAAACTTGGTTTTAATAATGATGATTCTTTCGATTTAACTGTTACTGATAAAGATATAATAGATTTTGGTTTTATTCCAGAAATTGTAGGTAGAGTTAGTCCTAAAATTATGTATAATAAACTTTCTAATCAGGATTTAAAAAATATCTTATTTAAAGGTAAGTTAAGTCCTATATTTTTAAAACAGCAGTTTTATAAAGAAGCTTATGATGTTATTTTGCAATGTACAGATGACTATGTTGAAGGTGTATTAGAGATTGCTACTTCTAATGATACAGGTGCTAGAGAATTAAAACAAATAGTATATACCTCGTTATTAGATGTTAGTCATACTTTACAAAGAAGTAGTAATAGGGGAAAATATAGTGAAGTTGTTGTTGATAAGGAGATATTATCTGATAATAAGGTTTATACTTTAAAGAAAAGATAATATTTCTTTTTTTCTTTTTTTATGGTAAAATATTCGTATAAGATAAAAGGAGGTTAAAACTATGGAGGATACAAAATTTAAGATTGAAGTTGATGGCGAGATGAAGGAAGCAGAGATGTTAAAGACTGTTAGTCTTGATGGTAATAATTATGCTATTTATGCTATTGATAAAGGCGATGAGACTAGTGATATTTTAGCTTCTCGTGTAGTTAAAGATAGTGAAGGTAAAGATACTTTAGTTGATTTAGAAAGTGATGAAGAGAGGAATAAAATAAAAGATATAGTAAATGCAATGTTTTCATAAGGGGATGCGATAGTTATGACTTTGGAAGAATTAGATAAACAACTTGAATCTGATGAAAAAAAATTAGTTGATAGCTTGAAAGCAAAAGAAGCTGCTGAAGAGGCATTGAAAGCATCAACAGCAGCACTTAGAAAGACTAGAATTACTTCTATTTCTAATAAACTTCTTGCACCGTTTAGACGTTTTAGAATAGAACAGGCAATTGCAAAATATGATGTGATGATGCAAAAAATAGAAAAGAAACGGGAAAAGGAGATAAGAAGAGCAGAGAAGTTGCAAGAGAGGGAACAAAAGTTAGAGGGAAAACAAGCGAAAGCAGATTTTAAAGTGGCTATTAGAGATAAAAGAAAAGAAGACATCATTAACTTTGCTAAAGATAAGAAAGATGATGTTATTAACTTTGGTAAAGAAATTAGTAGTGAAGTTAGTGATACTTTTGATTATATAAAAGATATGGGAGCTAGTAAGGTTAGTAAAGTTGCATCGTTTGTTGTTAGTGTTAGAAATTCTGCTGTTAAAAAAGCTAGAGAAAATACTACTATTGATTTAACTATTAAGAATGCTATCGAGGATGTTAAGTTAAAATATGCTACTAATAAATATAATAGAGCGGTAGAGAAAAAGGAAAAAGAAGAAGAGAAAGCTAGAGAACAAGAATTAAGTAAAGCTATAAGATTTGATGAAGATATTAAAGTTGATTATAAAGAGAGGGATATTCCTTTTTCTAATATACAAGAAAAGATAGATAAAGTGCGTAAAGATAAATCATATATGGGAAAAGCTACTAATAGGGCGATAGAATATTTTAGAAAAAAGAAAAAAAATTTAGATGATAACATTTTTAATGTTAGAGCTAATATGGTATATACTAGTATTCTGGTTAGTGGTAAAGTTTCTAGTATTAAAAGTAAAGTTACAACAATGTTTAATAATCAGTTAGAACAATTTAAAGATAAATATGATACTATGATGCAAGAAAGAGATGTTAAGAAGGCTGAGAAAATTCAGTTAGATACTGATAAAGAGCGTCTTAAACAAAGAAAAAAAGATATGATAGTAGCCTTAAGAGAACAAGATGAAAAAGATATCTCTATTAAAAGGGCTCGTTTAGATAGTGTGAGAGCAGCTTTGGAAGAAGTTACTAGTGCGGATGATATTTTTGTAAATGCTCCTAGTTTAGAAGTTGGTAGAGCTATGAAGTAAGATAAAATTTTTGCTTTTTTCTTTAATATATAATAAGCACTAGAGGTGAAAAATGTTTATGATAGCTAGAATAACTAATTTTGCAAATAGAGAGGATAAGTTAATAGCCTTTGATGCTAGAAGAGTAGACTTTATTACTTTAGATAAAGTTAAAAGGAATGAAAATTATGTTTCTGAATATCCTAATGCTTTAAGTGGAAAGACGATTTTAAAAAATTATACTCAATTAAAAAAATATGTCCAAAAAAATAATGTATCTATGGCTGGTTGTTATTCTTATTACGATAGCAGAAGAATAAATTATCATCAAATTTCTACATACGGTATAAGAATGATACCTGATACTACAACCCTTTTAGATGATACTGATATTCAAATAACAAAATATGGTTATTTTGATAATAGTTCAAACCCTTTTAAGAACCAGCTTAATTTATCTTTAGATATTAATGGAAATTTACATTATAATAGTTTGATAATGTGTGATGGCATCTCTATGGATATTTTAGATAGGGAAGCACTAATTTATTTAAAACCTGATATTTTAACAAAACATTTGTAAAAATAGTTGCATAAACTACATAAATTGTGATATATTTTGTTTAGTTTTATTTTAAAACAAGTGCGGAAGACGGGAGTAAGGAAATTTTATAGAGAGTTAATGGGTGGTGTAAATTAACAGAGGAACTTATTTCGGATCACTTTCAAGTTGTGCTTTAAGGATAAGTTAAAGCCGGGTAATACCGTTATATAATCGAGATAGATAAAATCTATGAACCAAGGTGGTACCGAGTATACTCCTTTTATACTCCCTTGTGATTCATAGATTTTTTTGTTTAGGAGGGAGATAATTATGGCATTTAAAGAACTTGAAAAAGGTAAGGCTCATGAGGTTGAGATGGATATTTTAAAGATATGGGAGAAGATGGATATTCTAAAACAATGTATTGATAATAGGGAAGGTAAGGAAAACTTTGTTTTCTATGATGGACCAGCAACTGCAAATGGTAAACCAGGACTTCATCATATGATGGCTAAGTTTTTAAAAGATACTTTCTGTAAATATAAAACAATGCAAGGTTATAGAGTTCTTCGTAAAGTAGGTTGGGATACTCATGGACTTCCTGTAGAGTTACAAGTAGAAAAGGAACTTGGTTTTAGTAATAAAAAAGATATTGAAGAGTATGGTATAAAAGAGTTTAATCAAAAGTGTCGTGAGAGCGTTTGGGAAAATGAGAAAGCTTTTTCTGATTTAACTAAAGAGATGGGGCAGTTTATTGATTTAGAGCACCCTTATGTTACTTATGATAATAATTATATAGAAACAGAGTGGTGGATTTTAAAGAAATTTTTTGATGAAGGATTGTTTTATGAGGGACATAAGATACTTCCGTATTGTACTAGATGTGGTACTGGTCTTGCTTCTCATGAAGTAGCACAAGGTTATAAAGAGGTAACTGCTAATACTGTAATTGTTCCTATGAAGAAAAAGGATGAGGATATATACTTTCTTGTTTGGACTACTACTCCTTGGACTTTAATTAGTAATGTAGCACTTTGTGTTAATCCAAGAGAAGAGTATGTATTAGTAGAGAGCCAAGGGAATAAGTTTATTGTAGGTAAAAAACTAGCTTCTAAAGTATTAGAGGATGACTATACAGTATTAGAAGAATATAGTGGTAAGAACTTAGAATATATGGAATATGAACAGTTAATACCTAGTTTAAAAGTAGATAAGAAAGCATTTTTCGTTACAGTAGATGACTATGTAACTATGGAGGATGGTACAGGTATTGTTCATATCGCTCCTGCTTTTGGTCAAGATGATTATAATGTAGGTAAAAAATATAATTTACCTGTCTTAAATCCAGTAGGGGAAGATGGTAAATATACTGAAGGTTTATGGAAGGGTATCTTGGTATTTGATGCTGATTTAGAAGTTATTAAATACTTAAAAGAGAATGGCAAACTATTTAAGAAAATTAAAATGAATCATAACTATCCTCATTGTTGGAGATGTGATACACCTTTATTATATTATGCTAAACCATCATATTATTTAGAAGTAACAAAAATAAAAGATCAAGTTGTTAAAAATAATAATGGTGTTAATTGGTATCCTGCCTTTGTTGGAGAGAAAAGATTTGGTAACTGGTTATTAAATATGAATGATTGGGCAATATCAAGAAATAGATATTGGGGTACACCACTACCTTTATGGAAATGTAGTTGTGGTCATCAAGAGATGATAGGTTCAAGGAAAGAACTTGTGGAAAAAGCGATAGAAGATATAGATGATAAGGTAGAGTTACATCGTCCATATGTTGATGATATTCATATTAAGTGTAAAGAGTGTGGTAAGGAAATGAGACGCGTTAGTGAAGTTATTGACTGTTGGTTTGATTCGGGTTCTATGCCTTTTGCGCAATACCATTATCCATTTGAGAATAAAGAGTTATTTGAAGACCAATTTCCAGCTGATTTCATTTGTGAAGGAATTGATCAGACTAGAGGATGGTTTTATACATTAATGTTAATCTCTACTTTTGTAACAGGTAAAAGTCCTTATAAAAATGTACTAGTCAATGATTTATTACTTGATAAATATGGCAAGAAGATGAGTAAAAGTAAAGGTAATATCGTTAAACCATTTGATTTGATGAATGAGTTTGGAAGTGATGTTATTAGATTCTATTTACCTTATGTATCACCTGTATGGACTCCTATTAAATTTGATAATGATGGGTTAAAAGAAGTTAATTCTAAATACTTATCAACTTTTAAAAATGCTTATTCATTCTTTGAAATGTATGCTAATGCTGATATGGTAGATCCAAGAGATTATAATGTTCCTGTTAATGAACGTGATATTACAGATAAATGGTTACTTTCACGTTTAAATAATACCTTATCACTTGTTACTAAAGCATATGATCTTTATGATTTAAATAAAGTAGTACATTATATTGTGGATTTCTTAAATGATGACTTTTCGAACTGGTATATTAGAAGTAATAGAAAGAGATTCTGGGATAGTGAACTTACTGAGAGTAAAAAGGCAGTATATCAAACTACTTATGAAGTTTTACTTACTTTATGTGAGATGGCAGCCCCTGTTACACCATTTGTTACAGAAGAGATTTATCGTAATTTGACTGATGGTAAGAGTGTTCATTTAGCAGATTTTCCTAAAGTAGATGAGACTTTAATTTCAAGTGAGTTAGAAAACAGAATGAATGTTGTTCGTGATATTTGTAGTTTAGGTCGTAATGCAAGAGAAGATGTATCTATTAAAGTTAGACAACCGCTTCATTTCATTATTGTTCCTAAAGTGTTTGAAACAGTAGTTGGGGAATTAGAATCTATAATTTTGGAAGAATTAAATGTAAAGGAAGTAGTTTATGAAGATGATATGAGTCTTTATATGGACTATATTGTTAAACCTAACTTTAGAGTAGTTGGTAAGATGTTTGGTTCTAAGATTAAAGATTTCCAAGAATTAGTTAGTAAGTTTGATATTAATGATGTTAACCAAATTAAATCAGGTTACTATACAAGAGAGTTTTTAGGTAAAGAATTAAAAATTACTGAAGATATGATTATTACCATACTTAAGAATAAAGAAGGGTATTGTGCATCTAGTAATGGTAATATTAGTGTTGTATTGGATACTACTTTAACAGATGATTTAATCCTTGAAGGTCTTGCTCGTGAAGTAGTTAGAAAAGTACAAAGTTTAAGAAAAGAAGCTGATTTTATTATTACTGATAGAATTAATCTTTACTATAATGGTGGAGAGATTGTTGATGTAATGCTTGATAAATATATGAATTATGTTAAGGAAGAAACATTGTCAATTGATATTATTAAAGATGAAAGGCTTGATAAAAACATACCAGTTAATGACTTAATGATGGGATTAAAAGTGGAACGTAGAAAAAAATAAAATAGTAGAAATTTTTAAAATTTGAATAATTTTGAAAGTTAAATTTAAGAAACAGGTATTTTAAACTGATTTTATACCTGTTTTTCTTATATGAATTTTGAAATCTCTTTTTTGATTTAATTATTTTCTTATGATAGAGTGTAATCACTTTCTGGAAAGTATGTAATTAAGAAAGGAGAAAAGTAATGTACACTGGATATGGTGAAGAATTTTTAGAAAAAATGATAAACTTAAAAGAAGCGATAAAATTAAGAGAAGAACTTATAAGAAAAGGTGAAGTCTTACCTGCTACAGAGGATGTTGTCTTTAAGAATTTGATAATGGAAAGTCCAAATTATTTAATTATAATTTTAGAATATTTTTTAGGTATTGATAAAGAAATAATAAGAAAGAATATGCATTTGGAAAATACAATATTACCCGTTAGCAATGCTAAAGAAAAGAAGAAAGTTACGGATATAATTGTTAGAGTTGAAAGGAATGTAGTCAATTTAGAAATGAACGCTAGTTATTATGAAGGATTAATAAATAGAAATATTGATTATATTTTAAAAGGTAAAACTGAAGCTAATTTTAGTGGAGAAAACTATGATGATAATTATATAGGTATACAGATAAACTTTGATTTAGATTGGCAATATGATGATAGAGAAATAATAAAGTTTGTATTAATGGATCCTGAACGAGAGATTGTGCTTTCAGAAAATCTTATAATATACAATATTAATCTTTTAAAATTCCGTGAAAAATATTATAATAATGATGAGTTAAGTGAGTTTGAGAGGGCTATAACTTTACTAACTTTAACAAAACGAGAAGATATTGAAAAGATTAGTGAAGGAGTTGAAGGGTTAATGGAAGCGAAGGAAGAAATAAAAAAACTATCTGATGATTTAGGAATAATTGGTGTATACGATTATGAGAAACACAAAGAATGGGAATGGAAACAGAAAGCGAAAGAATATGTTAAAGACGATTTATTAAAAATTGAAGAAGATAGGAAATCTCTTGAAGAGGGGCAAAAGTCTCTTGAAGAGGGGCAAAAGTCTCTTGAAGAGGGGCAAAAGTCTCTTAAAGAAGGACAAAAGTCTCTTGACAGGAAGAGTAGAGCTTTTGAGGAACAAGTTATTTCAACCGCAAGAAAACTATTAGATAAAGATTTTTCTTTAGAAGAAATTATGGATATTACGGGATTTTCTTTAGAAAAAATAGAAAGTTTAAATAAATAGTTGATAATATTATATAAAAGATGTTAATATATAGTTAACAAATAAGATGTAAAGAGAGTTATAATTTAAAATTGAAGATTTCTTTGATTAGAAGTCTTTTTCTTTTCATTATTTTGTTATTAGTATATAATATAAGTAACAAGATTATTATATGTTTATATTTTATAATAGAAGGTGTTGATGAAATTGAAAAAATTAAGTGAATTATATAACATAAATGATGATAGATTAATAAAAGCGATTAAAATAAATTCTAAAGAAGTAGAAAATGGTGATTTATTTGTTTGTACAATGGGAGTGACTGCTGATAGGCATGACTTTATTGATGAGGCAATTAATAATGGGGCAAGTGCTATTGTTGTTAGCCGTGATATATTAGAAAAATCTGTTCCTGTTATAAGAGTAGATGATACTAATCTAGAACTTAGAAAAATAAGTGCAAAGTTTTATGATTATCCATGTGATAATGCTTATATGATAGGTGTTACTGGTACTAATGGTAAAACTACAGTTGCAGAGATTATTTATAAACTATTAGGAGATACTTGTGCTTATATTGGTACTAATGGTAGAAAATATAAAAATAAACATTTTAGTATGAGAAATACTACTCCTGATGTTGATAGACTTTATATGTATTTTAGGGAATTTATTGATGCAGGGTGTAATTCTATTTCTATGGAAGTTTCCAGTGAATCTTATTATTGGCACAGATTAGATGATATTAAATATGATATAGGAATTGTTACTAATATAACAGAAGATCATTTAAATATACATAAGACTATTGATAATTATGTAGATTGTAAATGTCAATTAGTTAGTCATATTAAAGATGATGGATATTCTATATTAAATAGTAGTGATAAGTACTATAATAGATTTAGGATGGAGGCTCATGGTAAAATTGTTAGCTATGGATATAGGGATAGCGATACTTTAAAAATAGAAAATTATACTTTAAAAAGAGATAAAACTATTATTGATTTTAAGTATAAAAATAAAATATATAAGGTTATATCTCCATTACTAGGCAGTTTTAATGTGGATAATTTGGCAGCCTCTATACTTTGCCTTTTATGTAAAGGTATTGGCTTTGAGGAAATAGTTGAAAGAGTTAAGAAGTTAAAACAAATTGAGGGAAGAATGGAGATAATACCATTTACTGATAAATATACAATTATATTAGATTATGCTCACACAACTGATGCATTAGATAATATATTAACTTTTTTAGATATGGTTAAAGAGAATAGAATAATTACAGTTACTGGTAGTGCTGGAGGAAGAGAAAAATCTAAAAGACCTCGTATGGGTAAAGTGGTTTTACAAAAATCAGATTATGTTATATTTACAATGGACGATCCAAGATTTGAGGATCCTAATCAGATTATAGATGATTTAGTAAGTGGATCTGATAAAACTAATTATGAGAGAATAGTTGATAGAAAAAAAGCAATATATAAAGCTTTAGGTATGGCTAAAGATAAAGATATTGTTTTAATTGCTGGTAAGGGTAGAGATGACTATATGGCTATTGATGATAAGTATCTTCCTTACTGTGATTATGATGTTATTAAAGGCTATTATGAACAGTAGTTTACACTAGTTTTTTGTCAAATGATTGTTTTGTGAGTGTCAATATGATAAGATAAGAAATAATAAAGATGGAAGGAATGCATATGAAAAGAACTGTTTATATTATTAATGCCATTTTATTTATGGGATGTTGTTTACTTGTCAGTACAACTGTACCTAATATAAAAAGTATAGATATAAATAATAATATTACTTATGTAAATAGTAATGAAATAAAAAAAGAAGATGTTATAGAAGTTGCGTCTGTGGAAAATATTTCTGAAGTAAATGAAGAACCTGTAGTAGTTGAAAAGGTTCAAGAAAAAATAGTAGATGAGAAACCTAAGGAAGATATTACTGTTAAAGATGAGATAATAGAAGATAATAATACTGTAAATAATGAAAAGGAAAATATTACTTCTATTGCAGTGGGTTCTATTTTTAGTGGTACAATGAGTGGATATGGTTCTGATATTGGGAACTTTACTGCTTCTGGACATTACATTGGGGATAGTATATATTATTCTGATTTTACTTATGGTAATGTTAGAATATTATCTGGGGATGATGTTATTCCTTTTGGCACTATTATAAGAGTTACTAATAGTAAGATAGGTAATTTTATAGGTATTGTTATAGATACTGGTAATAAAGTTGGCTTTGATAAAGTTCATGATTTTGATTTATTATTTAAAACAAGTAAGGAAGCATTAGACTTTGGAGTTAGTATAAATACTACTTTTGAGGTATTAAGAGTAGGTTATTAATTCTTAAGAATATGTAGAGTTAGATTGTTTTCGCAACTCTTTTTATTAGTTATATTAATTTTAGGAAAAAGATATTTTTTCATTATGATAATTTTTTTACAAGTTAAAACATTTTATGTTAGTATTAAGTTAACAAAGTAGAAAGAAGGTAAATAACTATGAAAAGCACCCGTTTACAAAAAGTTACCTGGGGGGGGGCAGTTTAGTAGATTAAGTAATAAAGTTACTTTCTTTCATCATGTCATAAGAACAGGATAATTATATCTTGTTCTTTTAAATGTCAAATATATTGATATAA
>ERZ827512.1772-NODE-1772-length-19697-cov-2.966857_pt1 | contig 19697 bp, 15 predicted proteins | sample MGYA00519916_ERZ827512 | MGnify/ENA primary metagenome ERZ827512 (study PRJEB31778, sample SAMEA3449335) | human gut metagenome | biome: human gut; feature: human-associated habitat; material: faeces | place: United Kingdom | collected 2010/2012 ... | reverse complement strand
TCCAGCCGCGCGCCCGCGTGCCGCGCTGCTTTGTCCTCCGCGTGCGGGCGTGCGACGTCATAGACCAGGTGTGCCGTGCCCGTGCGCTCGAGGTTCGCGCGCGTGTGGTTGTCCGCGAGCATGAAGATGACGTGCTCGTCATCCGGCATCGTGGGGACGAAGATCGCCGCGTCGGGCGTGCCGTCCGGGTTGACGGTGGCGACGACGCACAGTCCCTCGAATTGCGCCATGGACGCGCGCAGCTCGGCGGCGTTCATGTCCGTGAACTTGTGGGTTGCCGTGTCGGTTTGGGTCATGGGAGCGCCTTCTTTCGGAATGCGTGCTGCCTTTTCCTGCGACCGGAGCGGTGGCGGCCGGTTGCGTGGGCGGGGCGGGCGAGTGACAGGTTGTTGTTTCGCAGCATAGGCGCCAGCACGGGGCTCCATCAAGAGGGCGGTGATGTTTTGCCGAATCGTTATGCAGCGTGAAATCGCCCCTCTTTTTTCGCTCTCCCTGATGGCCCCGATAGCGAACGGGCGCGCTGCCAAATCCGACGCGAAAGCACATTTCGCAATCTGGCGTTCGAAAACGGGCTTCCATCTGACAAATTGGGCTTTGCGGCACGCGAAATGCGTTGCGGACGGACTCGATGGGGGTAGGCTGGCGTGCTTTATGCTTGCGGTGGCTGCATTATGCTCGGAACGCTATCATTATGAACAGGGAAGTTGCAAATTCGTTCAAGCTCCGTGCGCTGTGCTCCACGGCAACGCTGCCCGATGGAGCATCCATCCATCTTTTCTTCATGCTTCCGCGTGCGATTTGGCAGCTGGAAGCCCTTTTTCGTGCACGAAGTCGTGAAATCTTCCACTTTGCGCGATTTGGCAGCGTGAAGGCGTTTTCGCGCAGACGTGAGGAAGGGCTGGCGGAGGAGCGCGGCCTCTTTTCTTTCCAGTTCGCGCGTGCCACAATGACGGTGCCGTCCCGCGCCGCGGCCTGCGACGCTTCGTCGATCTAAAGGAGGTATCGGTGAAGTCCGCGTTCCCGAAATACGTTGCCGCGTTACTCTTGTTCGGCTCGAACGGCGTGTACGCCGCAGGCGTGCATTTGACCAGTTCCGAGACGGTGTTCTTCCGCTCCATGCTGGGCGGACTGCTTCTTGCGACAGCGTTCCTTGTCGCGCGACGGCGTTCGTCCGTCGGCGTGGGCGCGAGCCGTGCCGCGATCATGTGCGTCGTGTGCGCGGGCATCGGCCAGGCGGCGAATTGGCTGTTCTTGTATGAAGCGTACAAGCGCATCGGCGTCGGCATGGCGACGGTGCTCGACTATTGCGGCCCCATCATCGTGATGGCGCTCGCTCCGCTCGCGTTCCGCGAGCGGCTGACCGCGGCGAAGGTGGCGGGATTCTGCGTGGTCGCGACGGGGTTTGTGCTCGTGAACGTCCAGTCGATCAACGGCGGAGCGGACGCGTGGGGCCTCGTGTGCGGCGTCATGTCCGCCGTGTCGTACGCGGTGATGGTGATGTTCAACAAGAAGGCGGGCGGCGAGCTGGGCCTTGCGGGCGTCGCGCTGCAGATGGTCGTGTGCTTCGCGGCGGTCGCCCTGTACGTCGGCGCTACGGAAGGGTACGGCTTCGCGGCGAGTGTCCCTGCGGCAGATTGGCCGCCTTTGCTCATGCTCGGCCTGGTCAACACGGGCATTGGCTGCTACCTGTACTTCTCGTCGATCGGGCGGTTGCCGGTCCAGACGGTCGCGGTGTGCGGGTACCTCGAGCCGCTGGCGGCCGTGGTGTTCGCGGCGGCACTCCTGGGCGAGAGCATGCAGGCGCTTCAGCTGGCGGGCGCGGTGCTCATCCTGGGAGGCGCCGTGTTCGCCGAGATGTCCGGGTCTCTTCCGAAGGGGGCTCCCTCGTCGCTGCGCTTCGAGGATGCTCCGTCACTCGCGGCGATGTACGAAAGCCGCCACGCCGACGTCGGCACGCCCGTGATCATGCGGTAGGCCCCAAAGGGCTCAACGGGGCAACCCAAGGGGGCGGGACTCGGGCTGCGGCTCGGGCTTAGGCTGTGGCTCGGGTCGGGGATATGGGCTCGGGCTCGAGCCGAGGGGCATGCTCATGCGCGGCGGAACGGCCGCTGCACGCCTTGGGTCACGACGTCGTTCTCGCGCAGGTGGCCAAGGAGCAGCGGGGAGTCGGGGTCGTGCTCTTCGCGGAAGTTCTTGAGCGCGCGTTCGGGGCTTTTGTTCGCGTAGCAGTAGCGGCAGCCGTTCGGACAGCTGTCGTACGCGCCAATATCGCGACTTTCTATGCAGTGGCATCCGCTACGCTGGCCTTTGTGCTTGCGGGGCTTGAACGCGATGCCGTTCGCATTGCCGAGCATTGAAAGCGTCATGCAGCCGCTTGGCCGGATGCCGTAGCGCGACCAGTCGACGTCCGTGCCGCACGTTTGCAGCGGGATGCCGCGAGCTGCGGCAATGCGCCCAAGCCCGGCCGCGATGCGGTCCATGTCGTCAATGCTCATGACCGTGAGCTCGGGCATGTTGAACTCGAGTTTACGGTAGATTTCCACGAAGGAGAAGATGCAGCGGTCGACGTGGCCGGCGAGCCGGCTGCACAAATAGTCGAACGTTTCAAAATGCCGCTCGATGGAATAGTCCCGCGTGAGGAGCACCGGGTCGTAGCGCCAGCAGATGCGCCGCGCTCCGACGACCTTTTCGAGGTCGTAGAGCGTTTCGACGGAATCGTCGATGGAGGGCACGCGCGGTTCGATGTCGGGGCCGTACGCGGTGATGGTGTACTGGAAGTGCGTATTGAATCGATCGGTAATCTTGTGCAGGTGCGGCAGAAGGGGTGCGTAATTCTTCGAGCAGAACTCCACGACGTCGACGAGCACCGGGTCAAGCTCGTAGCGCGTGACCTTGTTTGGAAAAAGGGGATTGCGTGCCAGGGCGTAGCCTTCTTCGAAGCGCTTGAGCAGCCAAGGCGTGCACCACTGCACGGTGTCCGTCCGCGCGCCCGTGTTGATGATCATGCGCCCTCCGAATTCGCCGACCCCTGAGCCTTCTTTCGTTCGCAGTATAGAACATTTGTACGTTCTATTGAAGCGTGCAATGCAAAACCTTCGAAGGGCTTTATGGCGGCGCGCGGGGACCTCAAGGCTTCGATGTCGAGCGACGTCGGCTCTCGAATGGGCGACAGCTCTCCCATATCGCGAGAAGAGCCAGGTCATGGCCGGTCAACGCGGACTCTACCGATGGTCGAGTAAACTAAACCGCGCGTCGGTTGAGCGCATGCTGGCGCCGTGTCACGCTGATGCCGGCGAACGTACGGAAAGAGAGGGCATCATGGCTCAGATGAGTTTTGGAAGCACGATTGCAACGCTTCGCAAGCAGCGGGGCATGACGCAGGCGGCGCTCGCGGAAAAGATGGGCGTCACGGACAAGGCGGTTTCCAAGTGGGAGCGCGACGTGTCGTTTCCGGACGTGGCAGCCCTTCCGCGGCTTGCCGAAACGCTCGAGGTCTCAGTCGACGAGCTGCTCCAGGCGAAGACTGCGGCACGCGAGCGAGAGCCGCAGTTCGCGAAAGCGGCCGCGATGGCGGACCTTGTGCTCAAAGCGGTCGCGCTCGCCATGGGCGTGGGCGTCGTTGCGCTGACCATCCTCGACGAGGTGGAGCCTCTGGTTGCCCTGCGCTTGCTCGGTATCGGCGTTGCCTGCCTTGCGCTCTCGGCGCTTGCGCACACCGATGGCGAAAAGTGGTAGGCTGGCCGCTACGTCGGCAGGTTGGCACGGTGGCTGTCGTCGGGTGCCCTGCTGCCTTGCAGCGCGCTGGGTAGAGTTCGCGAGAAAGATCGCGGTCAGCGCTGGGGGTTTGCCTCCTGTGCCGGGAATTCGATGTCGATGCGATCTATCATGAGGGACGGGAGGCAAACAAGGGGCACAAAGGGAGCCTCGAGGGCCCTGCTCTCCTCGTCGTCTTTTCGTTTCATAACGAAGACATGCTGACCTTCGAGGGGGTTGGCCCCTCCCGTCGTCTCGCCAAGATCGAGCTCGTGGATTGCTTCGGGGCGTTTGGCCGCCCCGTCTTCGGATGATTACTCATACCGCTCCTTTCGCCGTGCGTTCAGTATAGGTGGCGGGTCTGCCAGAACGAGCGTGCCGGAATGAATGCGTTCGAAGCGGAGCGAATGCTTCTCTCCGGCCAGCGTGCTCGCGGCCGATTGCGCACGGCGGCCTCGTTCCCGCGTTGCCTTCTTGCGTCATCCTTTCGTAAAGGCGCTGCAAGCCCTTCGTAAAACCGCTCGCGGCGACATCCCTCATCCAACGCGCCGCCCTATACTGCCTCTCAAGATCGCACGAAGCTGGAAGCGAGGAGGGTCGGCATGGGCGCGACGCCGAACGACGAGACGGGAGGCCGTGAAAAGCGCTTCGTCCACCTGCTCTACGTCCCCACGAACGCATGCTCGCTGCGCTGTGCCTACTGCTACCTGGGTTTCGAGCACGCAGGCGGCGCGCGAAGAAGCTGCGCTGCGCCCGCCGAAAACGACGACCCGGCCTTTTCGCCCGGTGCCGACGCGCTCGGCACGCTCGCCTTCGCTGTCGAGAAGCTGCGCGCCGCGAACGTCATCCCCTTCACGGTGTCGCTGCACGGCGGCGAGGTCACCTGCCTGCCTCCCGCGCAGTTCGAAGCGCTCGTCGGCTTCATCGACCGGTACTACCAGGACAACGCCGACCTTCTGCGCTCGGCCGGCTTCAAAGTGGGCAAGCCTCACATCAAGACGAATCTCTATGGCATCGACCGCCACCTCGACGCCATCGCGCGCCATGGCGTCTCCGTGAGCGGCAGCATCGACGTGCCGCTCTCCCTGCACGACGCCTACCGCACGACGGCGAGCGGTCAGCCGACGCTCGAGCGAATCCTTGCGAACGTGGAGCTGCTGCGCGGCCTCCCTGTCCGCAAGAAAGCCTCCGCCACCATCTTCCGCGAGCACGCCGAGCGCACCGACGAAATCGTCCGCGACCTGTGGCGCCTGCACCGCGAGACCTGCCTCGACATGAACGACTTCAACTTCATGATCGGCTTCGCGGACCCCTGTCCGGCGGACGGGCCGCGCGCGGCCGTCGCCCTGACGCCACTCTCCGAGGACGAGCAGGTCGCGTTTTACCGCCGCATGCACGAAGAGTTCGACGGGACGGAATTGGACGCGGGCGTCAACGGCCCCTGGTTTGCCGAGTTCACGCCCGACTACTGCACCGGAAGCGTGAACTGCGGCGAGAAGTTTTTCCTGCTCGACTGGCATGGTGACGTCTACTCGTGCGTGCGCGGGCAGGGCCACCCTGCCTTCCGCTACGGCAACATCTTCGAGAACTCGGTCGAAGAGATCATGGCCGCCGGGAAAACGAAGATTTTCACCGCGCACAACCAGGCCCCGCTTTCGGACGAATGCGCTGTCTGTCCCTACTTGCACCTGTGCATGACTGGCTGCCCGTACGTGAAGACGCTCTACCGGTCGTCGAAGTCTTACACCTGCAAACTGCAGCAGGCCATCTACCACGACCGTCCAGACCGCTACCCTCCGAGCAAAAATCCTGCGCTCGACGCGTTCCGCTACGCATCCCGCATGAGGCCGCTGCAGGCGGAATCCCTGCGTCCCGAGCCGACGCACGTCCTGCCGCGCGACATTCCCGCGCTCAGGAGCATCATTCAGGACGACCTGGCACTGACGGGTGTATTCGACCCTGACGGGTTCACGGTGAGAATCGACGGAACGGAATACCGGATGGAGTCGCAGATTCTGCGGAAAGCCCGGCAGATCGTCTCGATCGACCGCGCCTCCCGCATTGAAATCTACGCGCGGAAGGACCTGTTCGAGCAGGCGTGCGCTTGGCCGGTGAACAATTCGCTCTACCTCATGCTGCTTTCGGGCAACCTTGTCACCTACGGCGACGAGGGGCGGACGAAGCAGGAGCACGTTATGACGCACCAGGTGTTCTACCGCTCGCTCGCGGCGATGCCCTCCGACAAGGAGGGGTACTTCCGTTTCGACGCCAGCGTGCTTGTGGCGGCGTACTTCGACTGCCTGTCAGGGGAGCGCCCCAACAACCTGTTCGCCACCACCTCGGCGCTGCGGGACCATCACTACGCGAAACACAAAGCGAACGCCTACTACCACATCCAAACCATCAACCTGCCGTTCCCGAACATTGAGCTGACCTGCGATGATGAGACGCCGCCGCGAGGGGTCGAGCTCGAGCGGGACGGTGCGGGAACGCCCTTGGACTGAAAGGAGCGCACGGACGATGTTTTTCAGGAAGCGCAAAACGCTGCGTCGCTGCCGGACGCTGGGCTCGTATGCGCATGAGATCGATGGCGCCTTCGTCGACCGCATGGCGGCGTTCCTGCTGGAGGACAAGCGCAACACCATCCATCTTTCGCGCGAGTACCTCATGTTCGTCACCGCTGCGGGCGCGATCGTCTACACCATGCCCATCACGCCTGCGCGGGATGACTTCAATGCCGTCGTCATCTCTAGCTCTTGGGCGCGCGTGCAGGGGCCGTATCAGGGCGTGGACAACGGAAGCGTCGGTTCGAATATCTACGACGGCGACGATCGCGACCATGACGGCGACGGCGGCGTTTGGTCTGACTTTTCGGACTCGGACGGCTCGAGCTTCACGAACAACAACAATAACAACAACAATAACAACAACGGGTAAAGGCGCGGTCGCGCAGGCTGGCTCGCGAAGATGAGCCAGCCTGGAGCCCGGCGCGGGCTGGCGTACGAGTCCCTGGCGACTGCTCTGCTTGCGCGACCACTATAGCGATCTATGGATCGCCATAGTGGTCGACGTGCCTGTGGGGACCACATTGCGTACGCATGAAGCGGTGGCAGAGGCGGTGGCCGGAGAAAGGCGTGCGGGGCGATTCGGAAGGTCATTCCGTGAAGCGTGGTTTTTCTCGGCTTAAGGTTGCGAATTCGTACCGTCCATGGTGACAAAGGTCGACTCAGTGCGCGCTTGCGTTGTCGCCATGCATCCCTCCTTTTTATGACCACGGTTCGTTTTCCATCCACGAGCAAACGGGGCGCATTGCGCGAGCGCGATGCCGGCGAGGATGACTGCCACGCCCAGCCATTGCGCAAGGCTTATGGGCTCGTGCAGCACGAAAAGCGAAACGGCTAGACCTGCCGGAAGCTCGGATGCTGCCAGGACTGTGGACAAGCTGGCGGGTAGGTGCGGCGTGCCAAGGCCAAAAAAGAGGACGGGAAGCGCCAGCCCGAAAACGCCGGTTACTGCGGCATACGGGGCAAGGCCATTAACAAGAGCTCCGGACGCGAAGATGCTGGGACAGGCGACCAAAGAGAGCACGAGCGATCCCGTGCTCACAATGAGACCACGCTGCGCTGAAGAGCAGGATACCCGCACCTTGCCGGACAGCGTGATGAACAATGCGCAGCAGAGGGCAGCCAAGCACGCGCAGGCAAGACCGACCAGGCTGTATCCGGCGATGCCAGTCTTGTAGCAGCCGCTTGCGAACACGGTTCCGAACAGTATGATGGCAACTGCGGCAAGCTCGTAGAGCCTTGGCGGTCGTTTCGAGAAGAATATCTGGATGACCAAGCCAATCCAGGTGAACTGGAACAAGAGGGTCAACGACACCGAAACAGGAAGCATCGTCATAGCGAAGCAATAGAAGATGCTCGTTCCGCACGTCAGCATTCCAAGGCCTGCCAACTTTGCCATTGTCGGCAGAGGGACTGGGGCCCAAGCTTTTCCGCCCATCCGGTCGAAAAACGACAAGGCCAGAAAGCACAGCACGGCGAAGATCATTTGGCCGGCCACAACCTGAGGCCAACTGAATCCTGCGGTGAACGCGAGCTTGTACATCGTCGCGTTCGCGCCATAGCATGTTCCGCCAATGAGCACTTCTAAAGAAGCAATCTGGCGGCGAGACTTCGTTTCCATTCGGTGCGTCCTTTCTGGTCAAGGGTGAAAGGCCGCATGGCTCGTTCTTACGCACGCCACGCGGCCCGCTGCTCGGGCACGTGGCAAAAAGAGACGACTGTCTGGAAAAGTCCACGAGGATTTTCAGGGGTTACGCTACGTAGCTCTCAGGGCGCGGTCAACGCCCGGTGAATACATTAAGCGCGGGGAGGGATGATAATAAGCGCTTGCGCATGTGCTTGAGGGCATGAGTTTATGGGGCGCTGAGGCGATTTTGCCACCTCGCCCGGAGCAACCTCTTTTGCGAGAGGCCGACGCTCGCTCGAGCTCATTCCTGGATGCCTTTGTTTTCATTCCAGAACTGGTCAAATGCGTCCATGAGCTCCATGCGCGAATGGACGTCCGCCTTGCGGTAGATGTTGTGGACGTGCGCGCGAACAGTCGATTCCGCCACGAAGAGCTTCTCTGCGGCGTAAGAAGTGGTTCTTCCGGAAAGGAGGAGCGAGAGAACCTCGGACTCTCGTTTCGAAAGGCCAATACTCTCTGAGAAGCCGTCGTAGAAATCCTCCTTGCGCATGCTCGTGTCGCTCTCCTCGCTGATGGCTTGGTCGTCAGCAATTGAGACGAGTGCTTGCCGGTCGCGATCGGTGAACACAAGCGTTGCAGTGCACAGAACGGCGAACAGCGCAAACACCGCCAGGACCGTGCCGGACCCCGCCGCCTCCATGACGGGTTGCGCTCCGTATCCGACGATCCATCCCAGCAGCATGCCTATCGAGCTTGCCAGTCGAGCGCGTGCGATTGCCTTCAAAAGGGAGGCATTATCGGCTTTGACGATGTTGCAGTAATCGTTATACGCAAGCAATTCAAAGATGAGGAAGCCCATTGTGATGAGCGCTCCTGCGAGCAACGGCTGCGAAAACTCAATGGCAAGTAGGGCGAAGCCTCCTCCAAAGAGTGGAGGCACCGTTCGATACAGGCTGTAGGGGCGCGTGGAATCATGCGCGAACTTGAGGAAGACAGCGAACACGCAGGCAAGGGCAATGGCACACGTTGGTTCAACGACATAGCCGAACGCAAGCTCATCGGAGAGGAAGAGTGCGATGCCGAGGTAAAGGGCAAACGCGAACGAGTATAGGAACAAACCGGCGGTCACGCGTGGTAGAAACTGGCTGAATCCGCCCGACTTTCCTGCAGTGGCGGAGTCCTTGGTCACAGGGGGTGAGAGGCGGGGCGGGGTGCGCGCTTCGGTCAGCTCGTGCGTCGGCGGATTCGTTGACGCACGAGCTGACATGACGCCGTGCTCGGAACGACGGCTTTCGTAGAATCGTTGAGACAAGACGAACGTGGCCAAAGAAGCCAGGGGCAACATCGTCCCGAAGAAGGCCATCGCTGTGTGTCCGAGTGCCATCGATCCCAGGCTCACGACGGCTCCTGCGGCGTACGAGGCGACGAGCAACAAAAGCGTCTCACCAAGCTTCATGTAGCCAAAGAAGGTAATCCAGCCTAAAAACAAGCTCACTTCTGCAATGCCGGCGAACACTGAGGATGCGGTCACGACCATCGGTCCGTCGAAAAGGACCATGGCGGGGGTCGTCGCTGCGCCGAGAACGCAAGAGGCTGCAATGAACCACAATCGAAGCCTTGCATTTGCGATTTGGTGCGAGAACGTGGCGAACACGATGAGCAAGATGATGCGTGCGCACAGTTCTGACATCTCGAACGGGATGCCTCCTATGCCGTGCTGCGCGCCGAACAAAGGTGAAGGGGAGAGGTTGACGAGAAACAGCCATCCCCAAAAAAAGCCGAAGCCAAGAAATCGCAAAGGGAAAAGCTCTGACTTTGCCAGCATCGACCCTCCCTTGCCCTCGCACTCGCATAGCCCGGCTACGTTCAGCAATTGTAAACCAGCGGCTATATGACAAAGCCGTCGATGCGGTTGTTTTGGAGCGTTGAAAACGATGACCTGGGAAAACAAGGAAAAATAAGCGTTTTGATGGATGTGGGCAGCATCGGATTCAAACGGTTCGGCGAATTATCAGCGCCCTGCAAACCCCCTTACAGTTGCCGCAGCAAAACGGAAAGGGGGAATCGTGAAACAAGGAGGGCTGCAGGCTGACGAACAAAATGTCGACTTGCCGGCAATCACGCGAAGGTCGGTCTTGGAAGGGGCGGCTGCGGCGGTTGTCATGCTTGGTCTCGGGGGCGCAGTACGGGCGTTCGCTGGAGAAGGAACGCCACTGCGTCCGCCGGGCGGCCAGGACGAAGCACGGCTCCAAGGGTCGTGCATTCGGTGCGACCGGTGTCGCACGGTCTGCCCGACGAAGGCGATAGGAGTCGGCGCGCTCGCCGACGGTGTTGTGAACGTCCGTCTGCCGCAGATGGATTTCCGCTCAGGGTACTGCGACATGTGCGACGGAGAGTTTCGTTGCGTTAAGGCCTGCCCGACGGGTGCGCTTACGTCTTTCGATCCTTTTGCCGACAAAATCGGCGTGGCGGTGGTCGACGTTGAAGAGTGCCAGCTGTACGGCGTCTCCGCAACGTGCAACGCGCCTTGTGTCGACGCATGCGAATACAAGGCTTTGTCGATTGACGAAAACGGCAGGCTTGTGGTCGATGAGTCGCGCTGCAATGGGTGCGGCGCATGCGAGTTCGTGTGCCCGACGAGTGCGTATCGAACGTATTCGGGCTCAGGAAAGCGCGGCATAAACATTGAGGCGAAGGAGGCGAGCAATGTCTGAGGAAGCGAAGCGCCATGGCGCTTCGACGCCTGCGGTCGTAAGGGCAAGGAAGGCTATCAGGGCGATCGTTCCTCTTGCCATCATCGTAGCTATTGTGGTCGGCGTAGGGCCGGGTACGCTTTGCAGCGTAGGGTACGACGCCATCGCGTACATTTGCCCGCTCGGAGCGTTGGAGTCCTTGTTTGGTGCGGGTGCTTGGGCCCCGCGTGCGCTGATTGCTCTTGCCATCGTGGTTGCGGTCACGCTCGTGGTTGGCAAGGCGTTCTGCAGCTGGGTTTGCCCCGTGCCGCCTTTATCTGACTTTCTCTCGTCAAAGAAGCGGCGTCAAGCGGATTGTGCCGAGCGAGCGGAGGCAGGAAAGCGCGCAGGCGAGCGGTGGGAGGCGTGTCGTGGCGGCTGCGCAAGCTGTTCCGCCTGTGCGGCGCCCGTTGCCGCGGAAGGCGCGGAATCGAGCGCAATCGTGCCAAAGCCAAAAAAGAGGGGTCGCGGCATCAAGCTCGATGGTCGCCACGTGGTTCTGGCGGGCGCTCTTGGCTCGTCGCTCCTCTGTGGGTTCCCGGTATTTTGCCTGGTCTGCCCTATTGGGTTGACGTTCGCGACCGCCATAGCGATCAACCGGCTCGTAGGGTTCAACGAGCCGACGATTGGCTTGCTGGTCTTTCCGGCAATCATCGTCTTGGAGCTGACGGTTCTGCGCAGATGGTGCCATCGGTTCTGCCCAATTGGCGCTCTTCTTTCGCTCGTGGCGAGGTTCAGCAAGGCAACGCTTCCCAAGGTCGATCGCGGGAAGTGCCTGAGAAACGACGGGACCGCGTGCCATCAGTGCGCGGCAGTGTGTCCGGAGCATCTGGACCCATGCGAGGACTTGGGGGACCGCCCGTTGTCCGAATGCACGCGCTGCGGCCGTTGCGTGCAGGCGTGCCCGAAGGGAGCGGTGAGCTTTCTTCGGCCGATGCGCCTTGCGAAAGCGGAGATGGATGCATCTGGCGGTGTTCCTGAAGAAAGGGGGATGTGATGGGAGCAGGACAGCCCAGCCCGCAGACGTTCACATCAATTGATGAAAACGAGCTGTTTTGGCAGCGGCTGGTGGAAGAGGACCAGGCGGCAGAAGCCCAGGCGCGAACAGGAGCAGTGGCTGAGTCTGGATCTCCTGCGGCCAAGGCAGCGAGCGAAGAAGAACTGACGTTCGAGGAAGCGGTCGCAGATTTATCTACTGCGGTCACGGCAATGCCGCGACTTCGCGAGATGTATCTGAAGCTGCTCGAGTTTTGCCAGGTCCGCCGTTCCCTCGAGGAGGCTGAACGCGAAATCGAAGGCTACCCGGAGTTTCCGTACGGCGCTCAGCCGCCTTACCGGCTGATTCGGACAATGGTCGACCACGGGGGCTTGGAGTGGATTGAGCTTTCCGAGGACGGCACAGTCGTGACTTCGGAAGACAAAGCCGGTTTGACCGACGACGAGGCGGACGATTTGGTGGCGGGGTTCGCCGTGCTGTCGACTGCTGTCGGCGAGCAAGTCCGCGAAGACTTTGCTCCCGAACGCCGGCTGAGAAGCCTGTTCGAAGAGCACCCGCACCGAACCGAGGCGTACCTGGACGTCATGGACTTCTGTCGCAAGCCGCGAGCGTACCAGGAGGTGCGCGATTTGCTGCAAGGACGGGATGTCCTGTCTTTGACGAGGAACGCGGACGGACAACCGCTTCAGCCGAGCTTCTTCGTGGACATGCTGGAGCGGTCGGGCGGACTGGTATGGAACGGAGGATGGAAGGTCACAAAACAGGGGGAGGCGCTGCTGAGCCGCATGGCGAAAGCAAGCGCGTAGTTTGAGTTAAAGACAGAGAGGAGAATCAATGCCCCACACTACGCTGACAAGGCGCAACTTCATGAAGACGGCGGCAGCGGTTGCGGCAACGGTGACTGCTGCGGGGTCGGTCGAGCTGCTCGAGGGCGCGGAGCCCGCGTCTGCCGCGACCGCAGAGCGCGTGATGCACAAAACAGCGTGCCATGGTTGCACCAACTGCTGCCCGGTGCGCGTGTACACCGAGAACGGACGGGTGGTGAAGATCGAAGGCGACCCGGACGGTCCGCTGAACAAGGGCGGTGTCTGCCTGAAGTGCCTGGCACAGCTGCAGACGCTCTACAGCCCGCGTCACGTGCTGCATCCGATGAAGCGCGCGGGCGAGCGCGGCGAGAACAAATGGGAAGCCATCTCGTGGGACGAGGCGGTCGATCTGGCGGGTCGGGAGATCGCGACCGCCGTGCAAAAATACGGCCCGTACTCTTACTGGTCTGCTCGCGGTGGCGGTGGAGCCTATATCGAATGGGAGACCTGGGGTATGGACTACACCGTTGGCGGCTGCAACTCCCTTGCTTCTGGTGCGTGCCAATGCGCAATGCCGCGCGATTTCGTCTCCACGACGAGTGTCGGTTTCAACTGTTGCGTTGACATGGACAACGTCGACCGCTTCGTCGGCATTGTGGACAACGCCGAACTCGACGGTCAGCGTCGTGATGACTCCGAGCGCGTGTTCGTCATGTGGGGAAGTCAGCCGAGCGCTTCGAAGGCTGCGCACGGTGGCCATGGCTTGGCCGATGCGCGCTCGAACCTGGGCGTGAAGTCGATCGTCGTCGATCCGTACATGACCGCCGACGCGGTGAAGGCAGACGTGTGGCTGCCGGTTCGTCCGGGCTCCGATACGGCGCTGTTGCTCGCGTGGATTCGCTATATCATCGACACGAAGGGCTACGACGAGGAGTTCGTCAAATACTGGACCAATCTTCCGTTCTTGGTGAATCCCGACACGAAACTGCCGTATCACGCAGAAGAGGTCTGGCCGGACTACACGAATCCCGCTGCCGACCCGAACGGCGTCTACGACACGCCTGCGTATGTGTGCTTCGACGCGCGCACCAACAGCGTCCAGCCGTTCCCGTTCACGTCGCCCGAGAGCAGCCCGGTCGATCCGGTCCCGTTCACGACGGCTGACGTCAATGGCGTTCAGGCGAAGACTGCTGGCCAAATTTATTGGGAGGAAGCAGAGCCGTGGACGCTCGATGCTGCCGCCGAAACGTGCTGGTTGGAGGCTGACCGCATCAAAGAGGCGCTCGATCTGTACATCGGCGCCGACTGGGGCGGCATCTCCGGCGGCGTGTTCTCCGATCACCAGGAATGCTCTTCTACGGCGCCGCTTGGCATGCTGATGATCGATGCGCTGCTCGGCCGCATCGAGACGCCGCTTTCTGCGTATCAAAACCATGGCCCGGCAAGCCTGACGGCCGATCGCCCGACTTCGCGCTTGGGCGCTGCCTCTACCAGCTTCGAGCGCTATGGCCTGGGCTGGACGGCAGGTCTTACCAAGGAAGAGAACGATCGCCAGCTTGATGCGACGGTGGCGGAGTGGAACGCCAAGGGCCGCGACGGCGAGGAGATGCGTCGTTACTTCTTCCAGTCGAAGTGCGACACTTTGGGTGCGAAAGAGCACAAGGGCATCCATCAGTGGCAGACCTGCGCACCGAAAGAGCTGCGCCTGGCAATCACGTCGGGCGAGCCGTATCGTCCGCGTGTCATGTACGAGATGTCCGGCAACAAGTACGCGGTTATGGGCCCTGCCCTGGAATGGAAGAAGGCGTACGATCAGCAAGACTTCGTTATCCAGCAATATCCCAACATGACCTCGTTCACGGTGCAATCGGTCGATTTGTTCCTGCCCACCACTGAATGGCTTGAGTACGACAGCTACGAGTCCCCGGCCACCCACTTCAACCGCCATTACGCACGCTGCCACGTGACGCATTTGGGCGAGACCGTGAACCCGTTCGTCTCTCCGTACCAGGTGGCGCAGTCTGCCGCAAAGCATCTGGGAGAGGAGAACTGCTTCGATCCGGACGCGTACAAGGTTCCGTTCTTCGAGAGCACCGATGCTGCGCGTCAGTACTGGGCGGAGCAGATGGGCCGTTCTTCGTGGGACGAGATGCTGGCGGACATCGACCACCACTACACTGAGACGCCCATCGACGAGTACATGGTGTACTACCAGTACAAGGACGCGGTTTCCGATGGCCTGCCGCGTGGTTTCGCCACGCTCTCCCGCAAGGTTGAAGCGTACAGCGAGAGCATGCTGCGCCTGGCGCGCACCGGTTTCCCGTACATGTATCCCTACGAGCAGGAAGCATGCGAAGACTACACGCCGATTTGCGTGTTCAAGGAGCCGACGGAGAGCCCCTTGAACGATTCCGAGTACCCGCTCGTCATCACGACGGGTCGTCTGCCGCACTTCCACCACGGCACCATGCGCCACGCTCCGTTCGTGCGCGAGCTTATGCCCGTGCCCGAGCTGCGCATCAACCCGCAGACGGCGGCGGAGTACGGCATCGAGCACCTTGATTGGGTGAAGATCACGTCCCGTCGCGGAAGCTCGCATGCCCGTGCGTACTTGACCCAGGGTATTGCTCCTGGCGTGCTGATCACCGAGCGATTCTGGAATCCGGAGTGCTTCGACGCGACGCAGGACGGCATCACATCGGGCATTGAGGAGTGCGGATACAACGTGATGTCTGCGGACGAGTTCCAGAACCCGTGCTTTGCCACGAACAGTTATCGCGCGTTCACGGTGAAGATCGAGAAGTCGGAACGCCCCGAGCGTGTGTGGGTCGAAAGCGAGCAATTCGAGCCCTTCATGCCGACGCTGCAAAACGAACCGGTCACCGAGGAGGTGTTCTAAATGGCGAAAGGCCTGCTCATCAACCTTGATCGCTGCAGCGGGTGCGATAGCTGCATCGTCGCCTGCAAGTTGGAGAACGAGCTGCCGTTGGGGCGTTTCTATAACAAGGTCCTGTCCATCGGACCGACGGGAACGTTCCCGAACGTGGAGAAGTACTGGCTGCCTTCGCAGTGCCAGCAGTGCCGCAATCCCCAGTGCGTCTCCGTGTGCCCCACGGGTGCGTCGTACCGCGATGAGAAGACGGGTTTCGTGCTCATCGACAAGGAGAAGTGCATTGGCTGCCGGTATTGCATGTACGCGTGTCCCTACGGTGTGCGCGAGTTCGACGAAGAGCAGGGGTGCGTCGAGAAATGCACGCTTTGCTCCCAGATCACGGCAAACGGGGACGGCGTGCCTGCGTGCGTGCACAACTGCAACTGCGGAGCCCGCTTCTTCGGCGACTACGACGACCCGGAAAGCGACGTGTGCAAGGAGATGGCGAAGTATCCTCCGGAAGCCATCCATGCTCTCCCCGATCCGGGCAATTCGCAACCGCTAACCCGCTACATTCTGTCCCCCAACGTGGCAAGCTGGAAGGAGCTGGTGTAAATGGAGATTCAATGGCCTCTGGTCCTGTTTTCCCTGACTGCCGGGACGGGCGGGTCGCTGTTCGCGTTTGTTGGCCTGTCTGAGTTCTTGGGTGGCTCTGCGAAGGTGCGCGATGCGGGGGCGGTGTGCTCCCTGGCCTTGATCGTGATCGGCGGATGCTTCTCGGTGCTGCACTTGGCGTCGCCGCTGCACGCGATCAGCGCAGTGACCAACCTGCTGTCGTTCTCTGGCATTTCCATCGAGCTCATGCTGCTTGGCGCATGCTTTATCGTGATGGCCGCGTACCTGGCGGTCCGCAAGCGCTCGAGTTCTGATGTGGCCGCGAAGGCCCTCGCGGTAGCGGGCATCGTGTTCGGCCTTATGCTGGGCTTCTTCTGCGGGCACGGTTACGTCATCGAGGCGCAGCCGACGTGGAGTACCGAGACTCTGCCGTTCGCTTACCTCGGCACGTCCCTTGCGTGCGGCGCGTTCTTGTTCGGCGTCTTGGGCGCCATCAAAGGCGACGGTACGGAGCTTGGCGGCAGGAGCGCGGTCGCTTCGCTGGTGGCGGTTGCCATTGCCGTCGTTGGCATGGTCGCCTACGTGATGCACGTGGGATTTGCCGCAGCATCTGCCCAGGCGCTCGTTTTCTGGGGAGGCATCGTTGTTGTCGGCATCGTGGCGACCCTGATCATTGCGGTTGTGGGAATGACCGGCGCGGCGAAGGCCAGCCCGCTTGCTCTGAGCTCTGCGGGGCTTGCGTGCGCCGCTGTTGGCGGTATCGCCCTGAGGGCGCTCATGTGGCTGTGTGCGACGGGCTATATCGACCTGTTCAGCCACACCGTTCCGAGCGTCATGCTGAACTACTAGCGTCGACGCGTTTCGAATGCAAGGAAGGAGTCGCTTTATGCCTCGCGAAACGAAGAAGGCCGAAATGGTCGCGTCTGTTCGAGACCGAGCCGAAATGTATCGTCTGCTGGCGCAGGTGTACTTCAAACCGTTGTCGCAGGAGCAGATTGACGCTTTGGCGCAGGCTGACCTTGCTGCGTTGGCGGTGGGTGACGCTTCGCCGTTCGCGGATGGCTACAACGACGTGTACCGCTACCTGCGTCGGATGAACACGGGGACGCGCCAGGAACTTGCATCCGATTTCACGTCTGTGTTCTACGGGATCCAGACGTATGAAGGACGTGCGGCGCAGCCGATTGAATCGCTGTACCGTTCGGACGGCGGTTTGGTGATGGGCGAAGCCAGCGGTGAGGTCTACCGGGCGTTCCGGGAATCGTGCGTCAAAGTCTGCGAAGGACTCGATCTTCCGGACGACCATCTCTCCTTCCTGTTCGAGTTCATGGCATGCTTGTGCGAAAGAATCGCAACGTGTGTTGAGGATGGTCGTTGGGAGGAAGCGTCGCGGACACTTGACGAGCAGAGGGCGTTCTTCGAGCGCCATATCGCATCGTGGTTCCCGCGCTTCAAGGCCATAGCGAATAAACTGGTGGTCACGCGTTTCTATCGAGGTTGGTTGAAAATCACGAAGGCATTCTTGGCGGACGAGAAAGACTCATTCCGCGCGTTGGAGGATGCGCTCCAAGCGTGATTGGCAGGCTTCGCCCCGATTATTCGTGGAGCTATCATGCCGCCTGCACCCCTCCCTCCGAATGGCATGGAGCTCCAAGTTTCCAGGAGAGGCCGTCGGCATATGCCGACGGCCTCGTTGCGTAAAATAAGCGCTCCATCTTTCGCCCAAGGTGAGTGTTGACGTGTAGACGAGGTCGATTCCTTCGATGTTTTAAGGAGGGGGCGGCGATAGTAAGGCGAACGAAAGAGCCTTGAGTAGGAAGACGAAGAAGTGTCCGGGACCACTTTGGGACCACCTGATACCCCAAAGGTGACGAAACACGAAAAAGGTCGGAAGCGAATTTGCTTCCGACCTGCGGTTTCATGGTCGCGGGGGCAGGATTTGAACCTACGACCTTCGGGTTATGAGCTGCTCCTGACAAGGCGGTTGGGAGTCGCTCGAGTGACCTGATGGAAGCGTGACCTGCGAATACGGTAATTCAGACGACCTGAGGGAGCTTGGCGTCCGTTGACAGCCGGCTTCTGCTGGCCCAATTCTGGCCCAAGCTCCCTCGTTTTCTGGCCCAAGCGCCATGGCGTTGTAAGACAGAAAAGAGGTCGCATATGAACAATAAGAAAATCACCAAGACCGTCCGGATGGACGACGTGCTCGAACGTCGCGTGAGGGCCTACGCGGAGACGAGGGGAGTGAAGGAGTCGGAAGCCATCCGAGGCCTCCTGGAGCAGGGCTTGGCGTGCGAAGGGCTTTCGGTGTTCGCGACGCCGGTGGGAGCGCTGATCCGCGATGTCATCGAGGCGGAGTTCTCGCTCATGCGCGATGACATGGATTCGCGAAACGACGCCCTCGAAGACCGCGTGGCCCGAGTCTGCAGCCGGGGGACCAAGGCGAGCTTGCAGGCCGCCGCGCAGCTCAACGACCTTTCCCGCATCATGGTGCCCGCTTGGCGCGAGGTCCCCGCGGAAGAGCTCTGGAGGCACTACTCGGCAATGGGCGGCGCGATGCAGGCCGGCCGCGCCTACCGCGACGTGCGGAACGGGGGATAGCCATGCCGGGGTCGCAGCTGGTAGTCAACCATCGCGTCGCATTGCGCGGGAGCGCGCAGCACAGGGCGGTCGGGGGCTCCCGCGTCCTCTACATCGCGAACAGGGAGGGCGCCGTCGCGCTCAAGACCGACGACGACTTGAGGATCGAGCGCGAGAATGCCCGCATGGCGACCCTCGGCTACCTCGCCTACCGTCCCGGAAGCGTCGCCGAGCCGAACGCCGGGCACGCCCTCTTCGACGCCTGCGGGATCCCGGAGCGCGCTCGGATTCAGCGAGAGCTGCGAGAGACCTCCTCCTCGATCATCACGAGCGTCGTGTCGGTTCGCCGAGAGGACGCGCGGGCGCTCGGCCTGGCGACCAAGCAGGACTGGGAGCGGCTCCTGCGCTCGCAGTGGGCGAAGTACGTGGATAGCCTGGGCGTCATGGAGCCGCAGGACGTCAGGTGGGTGGCGGCCTTCCATGTGAACCAGGAGAACAACCTGCACGTCCACGTCCTCACCTGGGACGCATCCGGCAAGCTGAACTCCCTGCTGCCGCGAAGGCGAATCGCGGAGGCCAACGACGCGCTGCGCGCCCACGTCCTGCGGCCGCAGCGAGAGGCGCTAAGCCTGGAGCGGACGCAGGCGCGCGACGAGCTCGTCGCGCGAGTCCGCGGCATGGAGCTCGAGCAGGGGGCGCTCGTGTCGCTTCGTGCCTCCCTGCCCGCGGAGGGGTCCTTGAAGCATGCGAGCCTTGCCCGCCGTCGCCCCGAGGCCGCCAGGGCGGTCGACGACGCGGTCGGGCGCATCGTCGCCTCCGATCCGGAGCTTCGCGCCTTGCAGGAGCGCTACGAGCGGGCCGCGCTCGGCCACGCCAGGCTGAAGGGGCTTGCGGGCGAAGCCCTTGCTGCGCATCTGAGCGCCGCCGAATCGGATTTGCGCAGACGGCTCGGCAACGCGCTGATCGCCAACGTCCGGGGGCGGAGCCCGTCCATGGGCGTTCCTGCCGCCAGGGCCGCCCGGGCTGCGCCGGGCGAGGAGGCGCCCCTGGCCGCGCCGAGCGCCCGCAGGCAGGCCGCCGCGATCGCGGAGGAGCTCTCCTGGTGCCTGACGGCGAAGGAGCGCGACATCCTTGCGGCGGGCGTCGTCCAG
>ERZ827512.1768-NODE-1768-length-19747-cov-4.178448_pt1 | contig 19747 bp, 22 predicted proteins | sample MGYA00519916_ERZ827512 | MGnify/ENA primary metagenome ERZ827512 (study PRJEB31778, sample SAMEA3449335) | human gut metagenome | biome: human gut; feature: human-associated habitat; material: faeces | place: United Kingdom | collected 2010/2012 ... | reverse complement strand
GGCTACGGACCAGAAGGTCGGGAGTTCGAATCTTCTTCAGCGCGCCAAAACAGAAAACCTGCTGTAAAGCGGGTTTTTCTTTGTTTATGCGGGTTTGCAGGCTGTTTGTATTCCATTTCAATGTATGCAAATATCGTTAAAATATTAAAATAATATGCGAAAATGGAGCTAAAATTCACACGAAAATTCACACGAAATAATAAAAATTAAAAGTCGGAAAAACGTTTCGCTATATCCAAAGCATATTCGCTTTGTCGTTCCGAGTTAATGTGGTCGTAAACGGCTTTGGTTATACTCGCGGAAGAATGACCGACTTGAGCGATGATATATTTTTCGGGCAAACCCATATCAAACAGTTCGGAAACATAAAAATGTCTTAAATCGTGAAAGCGAAAGAGAGGTAGGTTATTTCTCTTTAGTATTCGTCTGAAACCGACCGACAGAGAATGTGGGTTATACGGCACTATTTTCCCTTGTATGCCCTGCAAAGCGTTTTTAACCGTTTCGGGCATTTCTATATTTCTATCACCCGAAAAGCTCTTGGGTGGCTTTGTACGCCATTGATCCGGAAATGCGTAAGGCGGGTATAGAAATTGCAAAGCCCATTACGGTAACCAGCAACATCCAGCCTGTCATTTCAAGTGGATTGCCAATCATGGATGAAAAGACCGAAGGAATTTAGTGCTATAATTCAAAACAAAATCGGCGGGCAAAACCCGACGGAAAGGAGATTGAATGTGAAAAAATTTGCGTTTATCGGCGCGGGAAGCGTTGTTACAAAATCAATACCGGAAAATGTGGTTGCAGCGGGCGTTCCGTGCAGAGTTTTACGCAAGATTACAGAAGAAGACAAAACGAGGTATCCGGTTTATAAGCCGGACTGATTGTATTGTCTGATCAAACAAACCGTTACGCTTGCGATCGGATATAATGGGATAAAGATTTTTTATGCCGTAACGGGTATGAGCTTAAATACGCCGATCGGCATTATTTTTAAATGCAGGCAAAAAAACAGGTCTTAACCCAATTTCGGGTTAAGACCTGTTTTCTGGAGCTGCTAACCGGAATCGAACCGGTGACCTCATCCTTACCAAGGATGTGCTCTACCATCTGAGCCATAGCAGCATAAATTCAGCGACCCATATATTATAAGTCATAACTGTATTTTTGTCAAGCAAAAATTTAAAATATACTGATTTATTGTTGCAAAATTAAAATTAAGTTTTAATAAAAAAATCTTGACAAAACGGCTTGAATAATATATTATTAAATATATGCCGCTGTGGTGGAATAGGCAGACACAAGGGACTTAAAATCCCTCGGTAGCGATACCGTGCCGGTTCAAGTCCGGCCAGCGGCACCATTGATGCCTCAACGCGCGAATGCGCGGTTGAGGCATTTTTTATTGCTTTTACTCTCCGCTTAGCTTACAACCTTGTATTTACAATCGGCGGCAAAGTCACACCTATTACCTCTTACATATTACTTCCCAAAAATCTCGTTATCAATTTTATTTTGAGGTAAGAGTGAAGAAGTAGGCGGTAAAAAGTAAAAATCCCCATTCTTTCGAATGAGGATTTTTGGTGGGAGAGAGTCAAGCATATCCGAACCTTTTTCCAAGTCGGTCAAAGAAAGTGTTTTCGCACCCTTTTTAAAATTAAAATAAAACTCTATTCGGTCATCATACAAAATTATCGAGTTTACAAAACTGTCAACAAGCCTTCTGCGATTTTCCGGTTTTGATACATCAACCTTTACGGTTTCAAACTGCTGCTTTGCGCTGTCTTTGATCATCTTTTGAAAATCCGGGCGGTTATCGGTTTTAGCCGACATTGCCCTGTCAATGTATGTGTCGATAATCTGAATACCGTTCTTTTCGGCAAACACCTTGCACTCACGCAACTGACCTTCAATGGACTCTTCACGCTGATTATCACTTGAATACCGTGCATATATCACGCCTGTCATTTTCTCACCGCCTTATTTAACAACCTTATATTTAACTCGCGGACCGTATTTTACAGAGGAAAGAAGTCCAAGCTTTTCAAACTTTAAAACAAAACCTCTTATCGTTGCATAGGCGGCGTTCCCGAAATCTTTTTCGAGCCGTTTTGTTGAAAATTCTCCCGTACCGTAAGCTGACAGCACAAATCTCCAAAGCTTTGTTTCTTTTTCGGTTATTTTTCCTTCTTTAACGGCATCATCATAAACAGTTAAGGTTTCAACGGCTGCAGAATCCTCATTCATTTTATTGTAAACATTGTTTATAAAGTAAAGAATAAACGGAGTTACATCTATTTTGCCGCTCAGTTTCTTGTTTTCCTCAATCACCGTGTAAGCGTCATAATATGCCTTGCGGCTTTTTTCAATTCTGCTTGAAAACGGAATAAATAGTGCCGACTGATAACCCTTTTGAATTAAAAACCATAAATGAACGAGCCGTGCAATTCTGCCGTTTCCGTCAAAATACGGATGTACAAAGGCAATGTAAAAATGAATGATTGCCGCCTTAATTAGATCGTTAATGTCATCATCATTATTAGCAAATGCGATAAGCGACTTCATAAACTCAGGCACTTTTTGAGCGTCAAGCCCTGAATGTTCAATATGATCGCTGACAACATAAACGGTATCGTGTCTGTAAAATTTGCCCTCTAACAATTTATCGTCATTGGTTAGAAAATCTCCAACAGTCATCATATAAAGCCTATATAAATTGTCCTCGGTTATTTTGTTGGAGGTATCGGCAATAAATTCAAGCCCATGCTTGATGCCTAAGATTCTGTTTTCCTGCTCGCCGTCAGGTGCCATGCCTTTTAGAATTTTGCGCACACTGTCACGGCTGAAATCCACGCTTTCAATAGCCGAAGTGGATAGTATTTCCTCCTCGGCGGATTTGAGTCCGTAATGCGTATCCTGCGGTTGTAATAACAACTTTACCGCATTTTGATTGACGGCGTTAAAGGTTTCTGTAAAAACAATATTGTTACCGTCAAAATCATATAGCGGCAAAAGTTTATAATATAATTCCTCTAATGCTTTAAGAAAGCTGTCAAAATCCGCACCATACTTGTATTTGAGCTTTTTATAGTCCGGGAAATGCCTATCTCTTAACATTTCGATAAAGACTTTAATGTCCATAGCGACCTCCCGATATAATAAAGTATCAGTTTATATCAGTATAGCGCAAACGCAACGAAATGTCAAGTATGAAAGCCATTCTAAAAAATCGCTTCACTGTATTATTAAAATTTTAATTTGTTACAAATATACCTTTTATTGTTACATTTCATTCCGAATCCAATCACATTAAATCCGCACCTTTTATAAAACTCAACCGCCTCGTCATCGGTTTCGGCTGTAATCGTATCTATCGGAAATTGAGTGAAAATAAAATCAATAAGACTTTTGCCGATTCCGTGCTTGCGGTATTCGGGTTTCAGGGCAATATCCAAAATCTCGGCGGTGTCGTTTTCCGTTTTCAAAACAACAATACCGGCGTAAACACCGTCAATTTTGCAGGCATACACAAAAGTATTTTTGTCCGCCGAGTATTTTTCTGCCCTGCGTTTTAATCGCTCCGGCGTGGGATTATAGACGCTCGGTTTAAGAAGCGTCAGAACCTCCGGATCAAAAAGGTTTGCTTTTACATTCGCAAAAGAAATAAGGCTATTTTGTTCCATACTTGACCTCTTAAATTATAAAACATAACCGACAAATGAGACGGCAATATTACCGTCAGGCATTTGCGCGGGACTTATTGAAAATTTATTTTTAAGCCATAAACGGTGTGAAGGCATATTTTCTGTTTTTACCTTGGCGCGTATTTGGTACACCTGTTCCACTTTTGCAATTTCAATTATTCTTTGAATCATTTGCGTTCCTATGCCGCGGCAGCGCAGCTCCGGCTCAAATACTGTAATATAGTTAATAAACATTTCTTCCGCCTCGACAGGAGCGGAAATTTTTCTTTTATGCGCCCAAAGAAAACCTACAATGTCATTCCCATTTTCGGCAATAACAAGGCGCCCGTCTCCGAAGAAAAATTTGTCAAGTCCGTGGTGGCTGTTTAATAGTCTTTGTTTATCATTTTTAGTGCCTAAACGAATTTTTATTTTATCGGTTTTCATCTCTTATGCTCCCGTTAAAACCGAAACCGTTTTCATCTTGAAGTTGATTGAACAGTTTACAAATCGCCTCAAGACTTGTATTATCATTAACAGTTATTTTCCCGTTAATTACAAAAGTTTTTGTATTATAATTCATTCCCGAATTTAATCTGCACATAATTTCATACATCGCCACTTTGTTAGAATCCCATTTTAGCAGCTTTCGTACATCGTTATACGGAAGCCATTTATATTCGCTGTGTTCGCGTGAAATGGCAGGGTCGGCATTGCACTCAAAGGCAAAGCTGTATTCGGGTATAACAAAGATATTCTTGTCCCAATGCATTCGCATAGTTTCCGCCACAATTTCCGTCGGAACAAAAGCGACGCTTTTAAGTTCGGTGAGTTTTTCGGCTGTTACGCCGGTTTCTTCTTTTATTTCGCGCTGGGCTGCCTGAATCGGTTTTTCGTTATTCTCACCGCCGCCGGCAATAAACTGCCAAATATCAGAGTCTGCACGGCGAAACACGCAAAAGCACAATTCATTTTCTATAAAACGGTAGGGAACGGCTAAAATCTGAAACGGAGCGCGCATTTTTATTCCTCGCTTTCGGCTTTCAGACTTTCAATTTCGGTTGAGAGTTTATCAAAACAGGCTTGCACCTCGTCTAAAATTGCTTTCGCGTCCAGTGCCGCGCATTTTATATCTTCTATGCGGCAATCCAGATCGTCGGCTCTGTCCTCAATATCGTCAAGGTCTTCTTCATTTCCATTTGCGCAAGTGGCGATAGGGCAATCGGAAAAGGATACATTGTTTCCGTCACCGGAAATTTCTACACTGTCAAGCGGCACATTTTCAAGCGCAACATTTGCTCCGTCACCGAGAATTTGCAGCATATTTATATTAGAATTATTAAACGATACATTTGCTCCATCGGAATAAATCATCATATTTTTCAGCTCTTCTTCAAGCTCTGAAATTCTTTTCTCAAGCTCTGCTATTTTGTTTCCCATTCAAATCATCCTTTCGTTTTTGCACGGCGCTTTTGCGAAATTCCGCCGGGGTAGCGCCGGTTTGACTTTTAAAAACACGGCTGAAATGTTGCACGGTTTTAAAGCCTGTCATATTTGCAATATCTTTTATCGGCACGCTTGTAAATTCAAGCTGCTTTTCGGCAACAGTTATGCGGTATTTCATAAGGTACTCTATTGCAGTAAGTCCCAGTTCTTCTTTCATTAACGCCGTAAGCGTTGTGTGGTTCATTCCGGCGGCTTTTGCTATATCGGGCAGAGTAACGCTTTCATCAAAGCGGCTTTCAATATACAGCACCGCGTCGCGCAGCTTTGCGTTTTTGATAATGGGCGTATTGTCCGATTTTTGATGAGTTACACCGTACCCAATCAGCCCATACATACGCTCTAAAGCAATAATTATTTCCATAAAATACGAGCGCCCTCGGCAAGACCAGTACCAATCCCGCTGATTTTTAAGTTCTTCCTGCATATACCCTGCCGACTGCATTATTTTTTCAAGCTGCGCCTCGGCTATGGGTACAACATAAGCCTTATTGATAAACGGCTTTAACAAAAATAAATCGTGCGTTGATGCAATATCGCCGTAATCTTTTTTTCGCAATAGTTCAAAGGAAATATTCACATTCAAAAATTCGGGATGAAAGTAAATACAGGTATACTGTGCTTTCCGCTTTGAAATAAGAACAGGGTTTTGCGTTTCGTCAAAGCAAATAAACGCAGGCGCTGCGGTGTAAAACTGCTCGTTTTCTACCTTGAATTCCAGCTTACCGGCAGTCAGAATAATCAGCAAAAAGCATTTGTCTTTTATGTCAATGTTTTGAAGTCGGTCATTTCTAACGCACTCAATTTTTGCAACCTTGCCTTCATTGTACTTTCTGCCTACCGTGATGTGCTGCATACCTTTTCCCACCTTACCGAAATTATTTTAACATAATACGGCGGACAGCACAACAGCAAATCTTTATCTGATTAACAGTATCTTTTATCTGATTTTAAATACCGGCGAAATAAATGTTTTAACAATTTATCAAACAGATTGCTTAAGGGATAGTAGAAAGTATTGTTTGTATATACGGAGGTTAAAGAAGAATAGAGAAGATAAAAAACTGCGCCTATCGCAAGGTATTAAACCTTACGGTAGGCGCTTTATTTTCGGTGTATAATTTTCGTGGCAATTTTTATCTCAATAAATGCAATAAAATATCATATAGTGATATTTTGGTTTCATATATTGGCAAACGGCAAACCCGCATAAATACTGGGAAAAATAAAGAAACCGCTTTTTAAGCGGTTTCTTAAAAATGGTGGGAGAGGATGGATTCGAACCATCGAAGCATAAAGCAGCAGATTTACAGTCTGTCCCCTTTGGCCACTCGGGAACTCTCCCATACTTAAGCTTGCTGAAAAACCAATTGATTGGAGCTGGTGGACGGACTTGAACCCCCGACCTGCTGATTACAAATCAGCTGCTCTACCAACTGAGCTACACCAGCATTTTTCAGCGCCTAATAACTATACCATAATCGGCGGACAAAGTCAAGAAAAAAATTGTGTTTTTAAAAGATTTTTGCGGTATTATTTACAGCCGCCGCAGCATTCTTTGGTCAGCATAGTAATATCAAGGATCTTTAAGCTTTTATCCTTTATAAATCCGAGCCTTTCAAAAAGCTCTTCGTCTTGCGTATAATACGCATTTGTTATTCCGCGCCTTGCCGCTAAGTGCAGGGTGCTGCGTAAAATACCGTCAGCAAGCATAATGTCGTTTAGCGGATATATTTTGTATATAATAATTTTATCGCCGTCAAGCGAATACAGGCTGCAGCCTAAGCAGTCGCTGCCGCATACCGCCTGCATACAGCCGGAGCTTTCGTTAAAGCTTAAGCCGTTTTCGTTAAAAATTTCCGCTGTCTTTTTTCTGTCCTCAAGAACCGCTACGGTTATCATTACGCTTCCTCTTTTTTCTGTGTTATGTTTGTTAAGTGCCGCATTTCCTTTTCGTTAAGCTCGCGCCATTTGCCCTGCGGCAGCATACCTAACTTTACGCCCGATATTTCGGTTCTTTTAAGGCGTATCACCGTAAGACCGACAGCCTCGCACATACGTCTTATCTGGCGGTTTCTGCCCTCGTTAAGCACAAATATAAGCACGGTTCTGTCCGGCTTGCGCTCTGCAACAAAGCAGTCGCACGGCAGGGTCTTTCTGCCGTCTAAAATTATTCCCTCTTTCATTTTTAGCAGGCGTTCCTCGCTTGCCTCGCCCTTTACGGTAACGCGGTATGTCTTATTAACGTGGGAGGAGGGGTGGGTGAGCTTGTTTGCAAACTCGCCGTCGTTGGTCATAATTAAAAGCCCTTCCGAATCGCGGTCGAGCCTGCCGACGGGGAAAAGGCGCACGCCTGCGTCCGCTACAAGGTCGCAAACGTTTTTTCTGCCCAATTCATCCTTTGCGGTTGTAACAAAGCCGCGCGGTTTATTAAGCATTATATAATGCTTTTCATTTACAGCCGTTACTGTTTTGCCGCGCACGGTCACCTTATCGCGTTTGGGGTCAACCTTTGCGCCGAGCACTGCCGTATGCCCGTTTACCTTTACCTTTCCCTGCTCTATAAGCTCCTCTGCCTTTCTGCGGGACGCTATTCCGCATTCCGAAAGGTGTTTTTGAAGCCGTATCCTGTTATCCTTCATTTTAACTCCTATATGTTCAAAAGTATGTATTTTAAGTTTCTTAAAAAAACCGCGCCCTTATTCGGTGCGGCGTTTATTACCGCAATGCTTTTAGGCGCGCAGATATCCGCGGTGCCTATTATATCGCCGTTTAAGGTATAAACTGCGGTTCCCAAAACCTCGCCTTTTTTTATCGGGGCGTATACAAACTGCGGCAGCCTTACTGTGCAGCCTATTTCTTCGGTTTCAAGCGTGTTTACCGTATACGGTTCTATAAAAACCTGAATTTCATTTATATCGGCGCCTATAACGGGCAGTAGATAAGAGGCGGTTTTAGGCGAAAATGCAGTTTGCTTTATAGAGCTTAACCCGTAATCAAGCAGTGCGGCGTGATCGCTCCAGTCGTTAGGGTCGTTTAGAGTTACGGCGATCGCCAGCTTTCCCTCGCGCCGTGCGGCGGAGACTAAGCATCTGCCGGATTTTTTGGTAAAGCCTGTTTTTACGCCGACGGCGCCTTCGTATAGGGTAAGCATTTTATTATGGTTTTTAAGCGTTCTTCTGTACGGGGGATTGCCGTAATTAAGCGTTGCGGTTTTGCTTGCCGCCGCTTTGGCAAATTCTTCGTTTTTAAGGGCGTGGTACGCAAGGAGCGCCAACTCGCGCGCGGTTGTGCAGTGCCCTTCTGCGTCAAGCCCCGACGGGGTTACAAAGCGGGTGTTTTCAAGACCTAACTCCCTTGCGCGGTTGTTCATCATTTCGGTAAATTTTTCGACAGTGCCGCCGAGCGCTATTGCAGTAACGTTTGCCGCGTCGTTGCCGGAGGCTAACATCATACCGTAAAGCAGATCGTGGTACGTCACCCTGTCGTCCGCTAAAAGCCCCATTGAAGAGCCTTCCACCCTTAGCATATCTGCGGTTACGGTAATTTCCTTTTGCAGCTCGCCGTGCTCGCAAAGCAAAAGCGCGGTCATTATTTTTGTTGTGCTTGCCATAGGCAGCTTTTCATCGGCGTTTTGCGCGTATATAAGCTCGCCCGTATCGCCGTTTATAACCGCCGCCGCCTTTGCCGAGGTTGAAACCGCCGAAGCCGTAATTCCCGACAAAAGCGTTAAAGAAAGTAAAAAGCAAACAACCCTTTTCAAATTCGCCACCTCACCCTTAATTTTATTAAGGGGAGCGGTACGTTATTACAGGGAGTCCTTCTTTTTTTCCTTTTTAAATACTTCCTTAGCCTTTTCAAGCACTTCGGGCGCCAAAGCAAACGCTTTATCAAAAGAGCTTAGCTCGTTATAAACGGGCATCATTTTAACGTTTCCTTCGCTTACCGCTATAAAAGCTACGGGCGATACCGTAACGCCCGCGCCGCCGCCTCCGCCGAAAAGGCCCGACTGGGTTTTGCTTGGAAAATCGCTTCCGCCGGTTGCAAGCCCGAACGAAACCTTTGATACGGGTATAAGCGTAACGCCGTCTACCACTATCGGGTCGCCTATAATCGTGTTGGCGTCTACCATAGCGCGCAGCTTGTCCATAGTAACGTCCATAATGCTTTTAATGCTGTTTTCGCTCATAGTTCATTCCTCGTTTTAAATTTATTATATTCGCAAAACGCGGCAAACGCCGCAATTATTAAATAAATAATTCTAAGCCTTACAACCGCCGAAAAAGAAAAATGCGGTTTTTGCGAATTAAAATCGGAGCTTACGTTTATTTGCTTTATACCGATATCGGCTGTGCTTTCCAAAAAGCTTAAAAGGGGATATACCGCAGCGCATACCGCGCCGTATTCAACGGCGGTTTTTGCGGCGTTATCGGAAGCTATGCTTATATCTACCGTAAGCCTTTTAACCGTGATTTTTTTAAGCTGTTTTTTAATTTTAACAAGCGCCGATTTTACGGTGTAAAGTATTTCCTTTACCGCTCCCGTAAAGCCGAGCTTAGCCTTTAGCGCGGTAAAAAGGTTTTGCTTTTCGCCGCTGTCCGCCTTTTTATTTTCAGCTTCGGGCTTAGTATTCTTTTCGGGTTTTCCGTCTTCGGGTTTAGTATTATCGGAATTAAAAACACATATACCGCCGAGCTTTATTTTAACCGAAAAATCGCCGTTAAAGCTTAAAAACAGGCTTACCGGCAAAAAAAGCAGGGCTGTAATAAGAATAATTATTGCCGCGATTATTATTAAAGCTGTCAAGCCGGTTCCTCCAAGCTTCGGTTATTCGGTCTCTTCTTCTAATGGCAGCTGCTCCGCTACGCGGTTTTCGGCATTTTCGTTTTTCGGAAGAGGGGGTAATTCGCATAGATCGCTCATTGAAAAGCACCGCAAAAAGTTTTTTGTGGTGCCGTAAAGCAGCGGTCTGCCGGGCAGCTCTAATCTTCCGCGCTCTTCAACAAGACCCTTTTCAACAAGCGTGGTAACAACGCCTGAGCAATCAACGCCGCGTACCTGCTCTATAAACGATTTTGTAACGGGCTGATTATAGGCTATAACCGCAAGCACCTCAAGCGCCGCGGGGGAGAGCGGAGTGCGGCGCTTTATATCAAACGCCTTTTTAATATATTCGGCATATGCTTCCTTAGTGGCAAGCTGATATGTGTTTTCCATACGCAAAAGCTTGATTCCTCTGTTATTTTTATCAAGCTGTGCGGATAACTGCTCCATAACCTCGGTTACGGTTTCGGGCGTAATATCAAACACCTGTGAAAAGCGTTCTATGCTAAGCGGCTCGCCGCCTGAAAAAAGCACCGCCTCAAACGCCGGTATAAGCTCTTTAACGGTCATTTACGTTTATGCTCCTTAATAAGTGTTATTTCGGCATTGTCCGAATCGCCTTCCACGTGCACCCTGTTGGCCTTGCAAAGCTCAAGCACCGCTAAAAACGTAGCCACAAGCTCAGAGCGGCTGCCGGCGGTTTTGTAAAGCGAGATCAGCTTTTTATCCGAGCCTGTCCAAAGCTTTCTTATAACAAAGACTATTTTGGCGGAAACCGCTACAATTTTTTTTGCAACTATTTTGGTAAACGGCGCGGTGGAGGGCGGCAGCTTTCTTTGACCCCTGCCTACTGCGGAAAGATACGAAAGATACATAACGTCCTTTTGGTGAATAAGCTCGTAGGTATTGTCAAACCGAAGTTCTTCCGGTTTTCTTACAAAGCTGTTGAAGCCCGATTGCATAGTGCCGAGCTTTTCCGCTATCTGCTTGCAGACCATATATTCAAGCAGCTCGCCCGTAAGCTCCTCTTTAAGCTTTACAACCTCGTCGTGCTTAGGTAAAAGACTTACGGTTTTAATATACAGCAGCCTTGCCGCCATTTCAAGAAATTCGCTTTCTATCTCCATTTCCTCGGATTTAAAAAGCTCTATTTGCTCTAAATACTGGTCGATAAGCGTTATAAGCGGTATATCGTATATATTAAGCTTGTTTCTTGCAATAAGCTGCAGCAGCAGGTCGAGCGGGCCCTCAAAGCCCTCTATTTTATAAGATATAGTATTTTCCATATTACTTAATAAATGCAAACGGCAGACCGGCAATGTAGGTAATAAAGCTCATTACCTTACCGGTTAAAAGGTCAAGCGGAATGTCTAACACGCCGAGCCACAAAAGCGCCAAAAGCCCCCAAAAAATATAACGCTCGTAACGCATAAGGGCATAATACTGCTTGTTCGGCAGCAATGCGGACAAAAGGCGCGAGCCGTCGAGCGGGGGAATGGGGATAAGGTTGAAAACTGCAAGAGAAACGTTTATATAAGCCACATAATATAAAAATAAATGCAGATAAATAAGCAACGAAGCAAAGCCGGCTATAAAAAGCCTTACAACATTCGCCAAAAGAAGGGCTATAAGCGCAACTATAATATTTGAAAGCGGACCTGCAAGGGCGGTTATAGCCATATCGCGTTTTGGATTTTTAAAATTGCTCGGATTAACGCCTACGGGCTTTGCCCAGCCGAAACCGAAAAGCAGTATGCAGGCAGCGCCCAGATAATCTATGTGACGAAACGGGTTGATTGTAAGCCTGCCCTGATAACGGGGCGTAGGGTCGCCTAATTTTACGGCGGCAAGGCCGTGGGCGAATTCATGCACCGGAAGAGTTAAAAATATAACCACAAGAGAAGACAATATATATATAACCGCGTCGCTCATTCCGAGCCTTCCGGATATTAACTGACTCAGCAAGTATACCACTCCAATCTTACCTAATATTATACCCCAAAAGTCAAATAATTACAAGAAAAAAATACGGAGCCGTAAAGGCTCCGTAAATGTGGCTGAAATGCCGTAATTGCGATAGATCCGTTCTGTCACTGCGAGCGCCGCAAGTCGCGCGGCAATCCGTTTCAGTTAATTTCAGACTTAATGTGTTTCTTCAAAATAATGTTAATGTATTGCGATAGGGAACGGTCGTCCCGCTCCGCTTCGTTTCGTATTATTTCCAATATATCGCTGTCTACCGTAATGCTGATTTTTTCTTTTAACGGCTTCATAATCAGTCTTTAAAGAAAAGCGGCAGCTTTTCAAGGAATATAATATCCTTGCGGTCGGCGGCGTCACCCTCTGCCAAAAACGCGCAGGCGGCAGCTTCCGTTCCGCCGGCCTCTTTCACAAGCTCGCGCACGGCGGCAAGCGATTCGCCGGTGCTTATAACGTCGTCTATAATAAGCACTTTTTTGCCCTTTATCAGGTTGGTTTCGCTTTCTCCCAAAAACAGGTGCTGCTCGTGCTGCGTTGTAATTGAAGTAACGTTTACCTCAAGCGGGTGGCGCATATACACCTTCATACCCTTGCGGGCGATTATATAGGGCTTGCCCGTCTGGCGCGCCATTTCGTAGGCTATAGGAATACTCTTTGCCTCGGGCGTTAAAATAACATCAAACTCGGGCAGCTTTTTGCGCAGCTCCTCGCAGCCTGCAATAGTCAGCTCCACATCGCCGAAAATTATAAACGCGGCAATGTCCATTTTCTCGTTTACAGAAAATTTTTCAAGCCGTCTTTCAAGACCGGCTATTTTCATAGTGTAATATTCAGCCATTTTTTATTCCCCTTTAAAAATATTAAATACCTCCGTATCAACCGGGAGGCCACGCAAGGTTTCTGCGTGCCAACAGGTGAAAATGCATATGGTGAACGGTCTGACCGCCGTCCTCCCCGCAGTTATTTACAACGCGGTAGCCGTTTTCAAGGTTTTCCTGCTTTGCGATTTTGGCAATCGCCTCAAAAACGCGCGCAATCTCTATGCTGTTTGAAGAGTCTATTTCATCAGCCGAGCCGATGTGCTTTTTCGGAATTACCACCGCGTGAAACGGCGCCTGCGGATCAATATCCTTAAAGGCGTAAACATACTCGTCTTCATACACCTTGGTGCTTGGTATCTCTCCCGCAGCTATTTTGCAAAATAAACAGTCTGCCATTTTTTCACACTCCTATTTGAGCGGTAATTACCTGCTCAGCTGTGCCGAGCGCTTTATCCGCCGCCGCAATATCCTTACCGCCCGCCATTGCAAGGTCGGGCTTGCCGCCGCCGTTTCCGCCGGCTGCCTTTGCAACCTCGCGCACCAAATTGCCCGCGTGCGCGCCCTTGTTAAGCGCTTCCTTGCCGCAGGCGGCGCAGAAGGTAAGCTTTTCGCCGTTTACCGCCGCTAATACCACAACCGCGTTGGCGTAATTTGCCTTTACGGTCTCGGCGGTCTTTTTAAGCTCATCGGGAGCGGCGCCGTCAAGCCGTGCTGCCGCAACCTTTATTCCGCCTATTTCCTTTGCGCTGTTTACTATCTCGGTTATCTTGCCCGCCGCTAACTTAGCCTCGGTTTTTTCAAGCTGCTTTTTAACGTCTCTAAGCTCGCCTGTCAGCTGCAAAGCGCGCTTTGAAATATCGCCCGCAGAGCATTTTAAGGTATCGGCGGTGCTTGCTATAAGCGCTTTATCGGCATTTATAAGGGATATAACGTTAAGCCCCGTTACCGCCTCGATACGGCGAACGCCCGCCGCAACGCTTGTTTCCGAAATTATTTTGAAAAGCCCTATTTTGGCGGTGTTATCAATATGCGTGCCGCCGCAGAACTCAATTGATTTATCCTTTACGTTTACAACGCGCACTATTTCGCCGTATTTTTCGCCGAAAAGCGCCATTGCGCCGAGCTTACGAGCCTCGGCTATGGGCATTTCGGTGTTTTCAACCGCAATACCCTCAAGTATGGCGGTGTTTACAAAGCTTTCAACCTTTTCGGTTTCCTCGGCGGTTAAAGCCGAGAAATGCGTAAAGTCAAAGCGCACCGCGTTTTCGTTTACAAGCTGACCTGCCTGCTCAACATGCGTGCCCAAAACCGCGCGCAGACCTGCCTGCAATAGATGCGCCGCGGTGTGGTTGCGGCGAATGGCGCTGCGGCGTTCGGTATCAATTTCCGCAGTAACGGTATCGTCTGTGCTTAAGGTGCCCTTTTCAACCGTGCCGAAGTGGGTAAACACGCCGCCTGCGGTCTTTTTTGTATCGGTAACTCTGAACACGGCATTATCTGTATAAATAACGCCGGTATCGCCCACCTGACCGCCGCTTTCTGCGTAAAATGCGGTTTTGTCAAGCACAAGAACCGCTTTAGCGCCCTTTGCGGCATAGGAGGTATGCTCACCCTCTGCCACGATATCAAGCACACGCGCGCTGCATTTATTCTCGGTATATCCCGTAAATTCGGTGGCGGGAATATTATCAAAGCTTATGCCGTCGCTCTTCCAGCTTTCCGCGTCTGCCGATTTGCGTGAGGAACGCGCCGTTTGCCGCTGATTTTCCATAAGCTCGCGAAATTTTTCCTCATCTACGGTCATATTGTTTTCGGCTAAAATATCCTTTGTAAGGTCTAACGGGAAGCCGTAGGTATCGTAAAGCTTAAACGCGTCCTCGCCCGGCAGCACGCCGCCTGCCTTAATGAGCCCTTTGAGCATATTTAAGCCTTGGTCAATGGTCTTATTAAAGTTGCTTTCCTCGTTTGAAATAACCTTTTTAATAAGCTGCTCTTTTTCAACAAGCTCAGGATAGCCCGCCTTGTTTTCAGCAATAACTGCGTTAGAAAGCTCGGTTAAAAACGGCTTGTTTATGCCTATAAGCTTGCCGTGCCTTGCCGCGCGGCGGATTATACGGCGAAGAACGTAGCCCCTGCCTTCGTTGGACGGAATAATACCGTCGCTTATCATAAATACCGAGGCTCTTATATGGTCGGTTATCGCGCGGATAGAAATATCGGTATCTGCCGATTTGCCGTACTCCTTGCCCGACATTTCGCAGACCTTATTTAATATGTTGCGTATGGTATCAACCTCGAACATATTGTCAACCCCCTGCATAACGCAGGCAAGACGCTCAAGACCCATTCCGGTATCTATATTCTTATGCTCAAGCTCTGTATAAGTGCCGTCGCCCATATTGTTAAACTGGGAGAAAACATTGTTCCATATTTCCATATAGCGGTCGCAGTCGCACCCCGGCTTGCAGTCGGGGCTGCCGCAGCCGTATTTTTCGCCGCGGTCGAAGTATATTTCGCTGCACGGTCCGCAGGGCCCTGTGCCGTGCTCCCAGAAGTTATCCTCTTTACCGAGCCTTACAATATGGCTTTCGGGTACGCCTATTTTATCACGCCAGATAGTGTAGGCTTCGTCGTCCTCTTCATAAACCGAGGGCCACAATAAATCCGACGGAATTTCCAGCACCTTGGTTAAAAACTCCCACGCCCACTCTATTGCCTGCTCCTTAAAATAATCCCCGAAAGAGAAATTGCCGAGCATTTCAAAATATGTGCCGTGGCGCGCGGTATGTCCCACACGCTCAAGGTCGGGCGTTCTTATGCACTTCTGGCAGGTTGTAACCCGCTTTGAGGGCGGCGTTACCTCGCCCGTGAAATATTTTTTCATAGGCGCCATACCCGAATTTATAAGCAAAAGCGATTTATCGTTATTAGGCACTAACGAAAAGCTTTTAAGCCGCATATGCCCCTTTGATTCAAAAAACGAAAGATATTTTTCGCGCAGGTCGTTAAGCGAAGTCCACTCCATAAATATACATCCTTAGATAAACATAATTTAACTTATATATTATATACTCAACGCATTTATTTGTCAATCCCGCCGTTTAGGTTATTTCAATTTTTCGGAAAATATGATATTATAAGGAAAAATACATTTTCGGTTGTATAAGAAGTGAGGGGGCGGTTTTGTGAGCGGCGAGGATAAATACCGACTGTTTTTAAACGGAGACGAAGACGCATTTGACGGAATAATGCGCGAATATTTCGACGGGCTTATATTCTTTATAAACAGATATGTAAACGACCCGCACACCGCCGAGGATATTGCCATAGACGTATTCGCCTATATAGCGGAAAACAGGCGGAAATACAATTTTAAGGTATCGCTTAAAACCTATATTTATATGATAGGCAAAAGCCGCGCGCTCAACCTTATAAAGCACCGCAAACGGCACGCCGCCGAGAAACTGCACGAGAATATATCGGCGGAAGAAGAATCCCCCGAAAGTGTGTTTTTAAAAAGCGAACAGGCGCGCATATTAAACTCTGCTTTATTAAAGCTGCCGCCCGATATGCGGGCGGCGGTGCACCTGATTTATTTTGAGGGGCTTTCATATAAGGAAACCGCCGAAATTTTGAAAAAATCGGCAAAGCAGGTTGATAATTTGCTCTGCCGTGCAAAAGCGGCTATGCGAAAAGAGCTTGAAAAGGAGGATATACCGTGAAAAGCTTTGAAGAAAGAAAGGCGGAGGTCTGCCGCCGCCGCAAAATTATTGCGGAAAAGCGGAGAAAGAAAAATAAATTACTGCTTTGCGCCGCTCCCGTAATTATCGCGGTCGGCATAGCTGTTACTGTGAATTTTTCCGATATTTTTCCGCTTAACAGTGCAAAAAACGAAAGCACCGACAGCAGCACCTTGTCCCCCGATACCGATTTACCCACGCTTGAAATAGGCGCGCACGACGGCGGCTACGGCTATGAGGGGTACCTTGCGCACGATATTTCGGAGCTTGTAAACGCAAACCCGTGGAACGAGAATATTTCACTCGCCGCGCTGCCTGTTTTCAGGGTTAAAAACGATACATCCGAAAATAAATTAGAGGAGCTGATAACCGCCACCGCCGAAAAACTTAATTTAAAGGGCTTCGGCAGCGTTTCAAATGACGGCGGCGCGGGATTTGCCGAGAGCGAAAGCATAAAAATCACGGCTACAGATACGGATATTTCCGTTTATTTTAAAAAAGCAGAAAGCTTGCCCGAAAGATATAATTTCGGATATTATGCATCATATAAAGATATGAAAAAAAGCGCCGGATATTTAAAGAATAAATACAGCGCTTTATTTAAAGACGGAAAGTATATTTTAAATTTATACGGCGGCGACTGCGATATTTACGGCAGGCAGTCATATCATATCAGCTTTTATAAGGACAGCGATGATATAGTTCAAAAAATCATAAATTACAATTTTTATAAAACCCGTTTCACCCCGAACGATAACGGAGAATTGGAACAAATAAGCACTGATTTGCCTAATCTCGGCGATAAAATCGGGAATTACCCCGTTATATCCCCCGATAAGGCAAAGGAGCTTTTGTATGACGGGAAATATGTTACTTCTTCCCCCACCGCAATTAAAAAAAGCGATAAAACAGCGCAAACCGAGCTTGTTTATCGGTTTGCGCCGTGGGAAAAGTATTATATACCCTATTACCGTTTTTTGGTGGCGGAAGAAAGCACAGGAAATGAAAATTTAGAAAGGCAAGGCTTTAAATGCTATTGCGCATATTATGTTCCCGCCGTTGAGGAGAAATATATAGCAAATATGCCGCTGTGGAACGGTGCTCTTAACTAATCTGTTTTAATATTTCCGCAACCGTTTCCTCTGCGTTGCCGCTTTTCACCGTTATATCGGCGTATTTTTTATAAAGCGGCAGCCTTTCGTTATAAACGCTTTCAAGCGTTTCGCCACGCCGCATTGCAATACCGCGCGTTGTGATATTGTTTATGCGGCGCTCTATTTCTTCAAGCGGCACGTCGAGAAACACCGTTGTGCCGCCGCTTTTAAGCTTTTTCATAGCCCTTTCGCCGAAAACCGCGCTGCCGCCCGTTGCAACCACCGAATTTTCAAAATCCGCCGCGGCAATTACTTCCTCCTCGGTTTCAAGGAAGAATTCAAGCCCGCCGCCGTCTATTATTTCCTGCAGCTTTTTGCCGGTTTCCTGCTGAATTAAAAGGTCGGTATCGGAAAACCGCATACCCGCCGCCTTTGCCAGCAAAACACCCACCGTGCTTTTGCCGGAGCCGGGCATACCTATTAAAATTATGTTCCCGCTCATCAGTTTTTAAGGCTTTGCAGCGGTGCGGGTATACGCCCCGCGCGGTCGATAAACTTCTTCGGGCTTTTTTCAAGGTTTACGCGCATTATCGGTCCCGAGCCCAAAAGCCCGCCGAAATTAAGCTCCTCGCCCGCCTTTTTGCCTATTGCGGGAATTACCCTTACCGCCGTGGTTTTTGAGTTTACCATACCGATAGCCGCCTCATCCGCAATTATTGCGGAAATAACCTCTGCGGGGGTCTCGCCCGGAATCGCTATCATATCAAGCCCCACAGAGCAAACCGCGGTCATAGCCTCCAGCTTTTCAAGCTGCAAATCGCCTGAGCGCGCTGCGGCTATCATACCTGCGTCCTCTGTAACGGGAATAAACGCGCCCGAAAGCCCGCCGACGGAGGAAGACGCCATAACGCCGCCTTTTTTAACCGCGTCATTAAGCAGTGCAAGCGCCGCGGTAGTGCCGTGCGTTCCGCAGGTTTCAAGCCCCATTTCTTCAAGAATATGCGCCACCGAGTCGCCCACCGCGGGCGTGGGGGCTAACGATAAATCCACTATACCGAAAGGAACACCGAGCCGCTTTGAGGCTTCTGTTCCCACAAGCTGACCCATACGGGTTATTTTAAACGCCGTGCGCTTTACTATTTCGGCAACGCTTCCGAGGTCAACATTCGGGTACTTTTTAAGCGCCGCCTGAACAACGCCGGGGCCCGAAACGCCAACATGCACCACGCAATCGGGTTCGCCCACGCCGTGGAACGCGCCCGCCATAAAGGGGTTATCCTCAACCGCATTGCAAAATACAACCAGCTTTGCGCAGCCTATGCAATCGCGGTCGGCGGTTTTCTCGGCGGTTGCACGCACAATTTCGCCCATTAGCTTTACCGCGTCCATATTTATGCCCGATTTTGTAGAACCTATATTGACCGATGAGCAAATGTTTTCGGTAGTGTCGAGCGCCTCGGGAATTGAGCGTATAAGCGCCTCGTCCCCCGCCGAAAAGCCCTTGTGCACAATGGCGGAATAGCCGCCTATAAAGTTTACGCCCGTAGCGTCCGCCGCGCGCTGCAGCGTTTTGGCGTAAAGCACGGGGTCGCCGCCGGTGGCGGCAAGCATTGATATGGGGGTTACGGAAATTCGCTTGTTTATTATCGGAATACCGTATTCCCGCTCTATATCCTCGCCGGTCTTGACAAGGTTGCCGGCGAGTCTTGTTATCTTCTCATAAATTTTATTGCAGGAGCTCTTTATATCCGAATCGGCGCAGTCAAGCAGGGAAATCCCCATTGTCACCGTGCGGATATCAAGATTTTCCTCGGAAATCATATTTATGGTTTCCATTATATCGTTAATATTAAGCATTGGGGCAGCTCCTTTTTTTATATGCGGTGCATTGAATTGAAAATATCCTCGTGCATTACGCGAATATCAAGCCCTTTGCCTACGCCCAGTGCCTTCATTTTATCCGAAAACTCGGTAAACGTGCAGTTAAGCCCGTCAATTTCCGTAAGCATTACCATTACGAACATATCCTGCAAAACCGACTGCGTAATGTCAACTATATTAACATTGCACTCCGCGCACACAGCGCTCACCTCGGAAATTAT
>ERZ827512.1755-NODE-1755-length-19901-cov-3.285750_pt1 | contig 19901 bp, 27 predicted proteins | sample MGYA00519916_ERZ827512 | MGnify/ENA primary metagenome ERZ827512 (study PRJEB31778, sample SAMEA3449335) | human gut metagenome | biome: human gut; feature: human-associated habitat; material: faeces | place: United Kingdom | collected 2010/2012 ... | reverse complement strand
AAAAACATAATTTAAATATTATGTAAAACAAAGAGAAGTCCCCCCTGCACTTTATTGCTGTTATGTTAACGGGAGAACGGTGGGTGGGGCTTCAAAAAATACACGAGTCATTTTATGTGAGGGGTGTAGTACAAGGAGGTGTAGATGTGGAAGAAGAAAAAGTTGACATGCGTGAAAAAATAAGTGGTCAAGAACTTATTGATAAAAATAAGAAGATTACAAAAGAAACAAATAAATTAAAAAAATTATTTAAAGAATTACCAGAAAATAAAAAGAAAATGGCAGAAAAACTAATTGAAAATGCTTCTTTTATGTCTATAACACTTGATGAACTTAAAGAAGACATAAAAATATATGGTGTAAAAGAAACATATGTAAATGGTAAAGATCAGTTTGGTTTTAAGGAATCAATAGAAAGTAAAACATATAACACAATGGTAAAAAATTATATGAATATAATAAAACAATTAAATGATATGTTGCCGGAAGATAAAAAAATAAATGAGGATGATGAATTTGAACGATTCAATGGTTCTCTATGACATATATTGAAGACTATTATCAATTCTTGCTTAAAAATCCAGATAGGGCTTGCTATAAAGTTTTAACTACATATAAGAAACTTGTAAAAGATTTATATAATCCGAAACAAGTTTCTTTTTTTAACGAAATAACAGAGGAAGAAGAAACACATACATATATATTTGATGAACAAAGAGGAAACAGACCAATTGAGTTTATTGAAAAATTTTGCAAACATTCGAAAGGAAAATGGGCAGGAAAACCTGTTATATTGGAATTGTGGCAAAAAGCCTTTATTCAAGCATTATTTGGATTTGTCGATAAAGAAACAAGATTTAGAAAATATAAAAAAGGAATATTAGATGTTGGAAGAAAAAATGGCAAATCTACAATAGATGGTGGATTGGGGAATTACATGTTAACGTCTGATGGTGAAGGCGGAGCGGAAGTTTATTCAGTAGCTACTAAAAAGGATCAAGCAAAAGTTGTTTGGGAAGAAGCTAAAAGAATGATTAAAAAAAGCCCCGTTTTAGCCAAAAGAGTAAGATGCTTGGTAAATGGCTTATTTTATGATAAAACAGAAAGCTTTTTTAAAGCGCTTGCATCTGATTCTAATTCGCTTGATGGATTAAATGCTTATTTTGTAATATGTGATGAAGTACATGCATGGAAAGATAAAAATTTATTAGATGTTATGTATGATTCAATGTCTGCAAGAGAACAACCTCTGCTTTTAGAAACATCAACTATGGGAACTGTTAGAGAAAGTGTATTTGATAATGAATATGAATATGCTTCTGCAATAATAGACGGATATGAAGGAAAAGAAAATGGAATTGTAGATGAAACAGTTTTAGCAGTAATATATGAACTTGACAGTCCTAGCGAGTGGCTAGATGAAAAGAAATGGTACAAAGCAAATCCAGGATTAGGAACTATAAAGAATATTAAAGACTTGAGAGACAAAGTAAATAGAGCCAAAAATAATCCAACAGAATTAGCCAATTTGCTATGTAAGGACTTTAATATTAGACAAAATGAACAAGATAAATGGTTAAAATTTGATATTGTAGAAAATAAAGACACATATGAGGTGGAAGATTTATTTGATACATATGCAGTTGGTGGAGTTGATTTATCAAGTACAACTGACTTAACGTGTGCAACATTGCTTATAATAAAAGCAGGTCAAAAATATGTGTTGCAGCAATATTTTATACCTAGTGAAAGATTAGAATTTAAAATAAAAGATGATAAAATACCGTATGATAAATGGGAAAAAAGAGGTCTTGTAACTGTGTGCGAAGGAGCGAAAGTCAATTATTCAGATGTAACACAGTGGTTTCTGAAAATGCATTATGAATTTGATATTTCTGCATTATGGATAGGATATGATCCGTGGAATACACAATACTGGGTTGAAGAAATGAAAGAACAAGGTTTTGAAATGGTAGAGGTAAGACAAGGTGCAAAAACAATGTCTAATCCGATGAAACAGCTAGAAGCGGATTTAATAGAAAAGAAAGTTAATTACAATAATAATCCCGTTTTGAAGTGGTGCTTGTGCAACACAGCAGTAAAAAGAGATGACAACGATAACATGAGACCGGTCAAAGGTCAAAAACAAAGAGCAAGAATAGATGGAGCAGTAAGTTTAATAATAGCTTACTGTGTTTTATTTGAAAAAATGAATGATTATTTAACACTACAGGAGGAATAGAATGAAGAAAGAAAAAAGAAGCTTATTTAACATGATATTTGGAAATAAGATTCAGAAAATGGTAAATGATAGCACGTTGAAGTTGTTAAGCGGATACAATGCAACATATTCAAACATATCAGATGAGATAGAAGAAAATATAATTGCAAAAGAATGTATTCATGTTATAGCTACTCATTGCGCAAAAATGATGCCTAAACATTATCAACAAAACGGCGATGTCAAAAACCATATACAGGGAGCAATAGATTATATAATAAGCATTAAACCAAATCCATATATGACTACATATGATTTTATATATAAAACTGTAAGTTTGTTGTTAGCACAAAATAATGAATATATTTATATAGATATAGATAGTAATGGAAATTTAAGAGGACTATATCCTTTAAACCCATTATTCTGTACTCTTGTAGAATGCAACAATGAAATTTGGTTGAAATTTCAGTTTTTAGATGGAAACACATATTATGTGAGATATGATAGAGTGATTCATTTAAGAAACTTTTATGTGAAACATGATTTTTATGGAGAAACTAATGAAACATTAAAAGGTGCTTTGGAAACTCAAACAGTAGCGGATGATGGAATAAAAAATGCTATTAAGATAAGTGCATCACTGAGAGGTGTTATAAAAGCTTCGCAAGCTATGTTGAAAGATAAAGACATAGAAAAAATGAAAAATGATTTTGTAGAATCGCTATTATCAAGTACAGATGGGATTGGTGGATTGGATGCAAGACTAGATTTTAAAGAAATTAACTTAAACCCAGTATTACTTGACAAAGAACAACTTTCGATAGTAAATGGAAATATATATAGTTATTTTATGATTTCGGAAGAAATTATAAAAAGTAAATATACAGCTGATGAATGGAATGCTTTTTACGAAAGTATATTAGAACCGAAGGCTATTCAAATGGGACAAGCGTTCACTAATGCTATATTTTCAGAAAGAGCAATAAAAGCTGGACACAAAATTGAATTTTCTGTTAACCGAATAAAATATGCAAAAACTGAAACGAAAATAAGTCTTATTAAAGAAGCAGGAGCGTTAGGATTATTAACAGTAGACGAAGGACGTGAAATATTAGATTTACCAGCAATTGGCGGAGAAGAAGGAAATAAGAGGTTACAGACCTTAAATGTAATAAATGCAAATTTAGCAGATGAATATCAGGGAGGTGTAAAAAGTGGAAAAAGCGATAAAGGAAATGAGAATTAGTGAATTAAGAGCATTGCAAGAAGAATCAGACGATATGATAATTGAAGGATATGCAGCTGTATTTGAGCAAGAAACAAATCTGGGATGGTGCAAAGAAATTATTAGCAGAGATGCTTTTAATGATTGCAATATGTCTGATTGTGTATTTAAGTATAATCATAACGACAATTGCTTAATACTTGCAAGAACAAGAAATAAAAGCTTAGAGCTATTAACAGATGAGAAAGGGCTAAAAATAAGAGCTAAATTAATAGATACAACACAAAATAGAGACATATACAAAATGATACAAGCAGGATTACTTGATAAAATGAGTTTTGCGTTTTCTGTAAGAAAACAAGAGTGGGATTATGAGACGGATACAAGAAGAATTACTGAAATATCTCAATTGTTTGATGTATCTGTAGTTGATGTTCCCGCCTATGATGGAACAGAAATATATGCAAGAAGCAAAGAAACTTATGAAGAAGAAAAAAGAAAATATCAAGAGTTTAAGAATGAAAAAGAAAAATTAAAATTATTGTTAAGTTTATAATCTCGATAAAAGAAGTGGTGGTAGAACTGCTTCTTTTTTGGTTGGTAGAAATCAAATAGAGACTTTATAAAAACGGTGGTAGAACTGTTAAAAAATAAAATAGGAGGAGTTAAAAATGACTTTAAAAGAATTAAATGAAAAAAAAGAAGAATTAAGAAAAAAATTAGAAAATGCTAAACCAGAAGAATTAGCAGAAATTAGAAAAGAAATTGAAGCATTAAAAGATGTTGAAATTGAAGATGAAAAAGAAGAATTAGATGAAAGAAGCTTATTGAAAGGAGCAATTGAAGATTTAGAAAAAAGAAGTATAAAACCTTCAAATGCAAAAATTATTGAAAAACCAAACAAGGAGGAAAGAAAAGTGGAAGAAAAGGAACTAATTGAACAAAGAGCAAAAGATTTAAAAGAAGGAAAAACTGTTAAAATTGCTTTTGATAACGAAGAGCAAAGAAGTGTAACAGTACAAGGTGGAACTATATTAGTACCTAAAAAATACAAAAATGAAATTTCAGAAAGCTTTAATGCAGTATCTGGAATGGTTGATATGTTAAATACTGTTCCATTAAATGGAGGAGATTCTTACAATGTTGCTTTTGAAAAAGGATATGGAGAAGGAGATTATACTACAGAAGGTGGAGAGTATAAAGATATTGATGTTGAAACAGATTATGTTGAAACAGGTAGAGCAAAAATAACTTCATACATAGAAATTACAAAAGAAGTTAAGAAATTGCCAGCGGCTGCTTATTTAGCATTAATATCAAAAAGAGTAACAAGCTCAATTAAGAAAAAAATTGGTGCACAAGCTATTGTTGGAGCAGGCACAACAAACACTATTAAAGGAATTTATAATGCAGATACAAAAGTATTACCAACAGGAGACGGAACAAGTGATATAACATTAACAGGAATAGATGCTGATACATTAAATGAAATAACATTTGCTTATGGAGGAAATGAAGATGTAGAAGCTCCTCAAACATTAATATTGTCTAAAGCTGACTTAAAGGAATTTGCAAAAGTAAAAACTACAGATGGAAAATTTGTATATAGTATTACAAAAAACGGAGCTAGAGGAACAATATCTTATAAAGATGGAGGATTAGCAGTACCATTTGTTATCAACTCAGCTTGTAATTCTATTTCTGCAAAAGCTACAACAGCAGGAAAATATACAATGATATATGGTTCTTTAATGGACTTTGAATTACCTGTATTTTCTGATTTAGAAGTACAAGAAAGTACAGATTATCAATTCAAAAAAGGTATGATTTGTTATAGAGCTGATGCAATTGTTGGTGGAACAGTAGCTAAATACAATGGATTTGTAAGAGTAAAAAAAGGTACAGCTAGTGTATAAGGGATAAGGAGGCTATATGGAAGAATTAATAAGACTAACAAAGCAGTCATTAAGTATAATTAGCTCAGCAACATTAAAAGATGATGAAATTGAATTACTAATAAAAGCAGGAATAGCAGATTTGAAAAGATTAGGAATAAATGCATCAGAGATGACGGAAGATAGTCTAATTCAATCTGCTATTATTATGTTTGTAAAATCTAATTTTGGGAATACAGACATAAAAGAAAAAGAATTAGCACAAAAAACACTTCGGGAATGTATGAATGTAGGAGATAATTCCAAAGCAAAGTCCATTATAATTTAAGTTTAAGTTCTGAATATAAAATAAAGGAGGAGGCAGATAACAATGCGTGATATTAGTTGCAAGTTGTTATCTACAACTTTAATAACAGATTCAATAGGTGTACAAAAAGAAAATGTAGAAGAAATTGAAATTCCAATCATAAAAGTTGAAGATATTTACGAAAAAGAGTTTTATAGAGCTAATGAACAAGGATATAAACCTACTTTGAGATTAAGGATTAGTAGTCTAAACTATGATGATCAAGAAGAGCTTATATACATGAATAAAAAATATTCAATTATAAGAAAACAAGAGATTACAGCAGATGAATTGATATTAGTTTGTGAGAGGAAGGTAAAGAATGTCAAATAGCATAAAACCGGAACAATTAGAAGAAGAGATTATGAAGTATTTACAAGATTATGAAGAGAATATAGAAGATGACGTAAAAGAAACTACTGATACTATAACCAAACAAGCAGTACAAGAACTAAAGAAAACATCTCCTCGAGGAAAAGGAACAAGAAAAAATCCGTATTACAAGAGTTGGACAAAGCAAAAAGGAAAAGTAAGTAACGGTAAATATACTGTAAAGATTCACAATAAAACAAATTATCAATTAACTCATCTTTTAGAGTTTGGACATGCTACTAGAAATGGTGGTAGAACTAAAGCTGAACCACATATAAGACCTGTTGAAGAAAAATACAACAAATTATATGAAGAAAAAATAACAACAGTAATTAAAAGGAGGTCTAAAAAATGACATTAGAAGAACTAAAAACAAGATGCAAAGAAAATAATATTCAATATGCATATGGAAAATTTAAAGAAGTAGTAGAACCTCCTCATTTAGTTGCAATAACAAGAGATACAGACAATTTCATGGCAGATAACATTGTTTATAACAAAAACATACCAATACAGCTGGACTATACATATATAGACAAAGATATTGAAACAGAAAATATAATTGAAAACATTATTCTAAGAGATATTGCTTGGAATAAAACAGAAGAAACTTATTTGTCGGATGAAGAAGTCTGGCAAGCGAGTTATTTTTTTGAAATTTAAAAAGAAAGAAGGAAATAAAAAATGGCAGAAACTAAAAATAAAGTTAAATTTGGATTGAGTAATGTTTATATTGCTAAAATAACAGAAACAGAAGATGGAATAACATATGGAACACCATTTGCAATGCCAGGAGCTGTTGGATTAAATGCAGACCCAGAAGGAGATACAACACCATTTTATGCTGATAATATAAAATATTATATCGCTACTTCAAATCAAGGTTATACAGGAGATTTAGAAATAGCAATAACACCAGAAGAGTTCTTAACACAAATTTTAGGACAAGTAAAAGATAAAAATGGAGCTTTAATTGAAAGTTCAGATAATACAACTGCAAGATTTGCTTTAATGGGAGAAATCGAAGGAGACGTCAAAAAAAGAAGATTTGTTTACTTTGATTGTACTGCAACTAGACCAAGTGCAGAAATGAACACAAATGAAGATAGTAAAGAACCACAAACAGACACAATTTCTATAACAATGTCACCAAGAAGCACAGACAAAGCAATAAAAGCAGTTATAGAACCAAGCGAAACAAACAAATCAGTATATGATACATTTTTCAAAAAAGTATATGAAAAAGATGCTACTGGAGTAGTTTAGGAGGTAATTCATGAAAACAATAGTAATAGATGGCAATAAATATGATATAGAATGTAATGCTTTGACTTATATTCAATATAAAAAAGTATTTAATAAAGGGATTTTTGCTGATATGGATATAATTAAAGATTATTTAATTAGACAAACACTTAAAGCAAACGAATTAAAAGAAAAATATCCACAAATGTCAGAACAGGAAATAGATACACAAGTTGGAAATTATATGAATAATTATATAGATGATTTTATTGAAGTAATAACAAGGATTGCATATAGTTTAATTTATTCTGCAAATGAAAAAATAGAAGAGTATGAAAACTGGTTAAGAAAGATAAAAAGCTTTAAAATCGACGATGATTGGGTTGCTGAGGTAACGGAACTTGCCGTGGATTGCTTTTGTTGATAATGAAGTTAATGAACAATTAAAAGATGACTCTGGAAATAGTACAAAGATATTATTTCCAGAGCATTATTTTTTAGCTGCTTGTTTGAGAATAGGATTAACTCTTAATGACCTAAAAATGTTGACATACATAGATGTCATGAAGATATTTTTATCAATTACAAATGAAAACACAAAGAGTGATTCAATAAAAAAAGCAACACAAAGAGATATTGATAGATTGCTAGGATAGGAGGAAAATATGGCAGGGTCAATTAAAGGAATAATAGTAGAAATTGGTGGAGATACATCAGGCTTACAAAAAGCTTTAAGTAAAGTAAACTCTGCCACCTCTAGTTTAAGTAAGGAACTTAGAGGAATAAATTCTTTACTTAAGCTAGATCCGAAAAATACAGAATTAGTAACACAAAAACAACAAGTGTTATCAGAAACAATAAAAGATACAGAAAATAAATTAAAATTGTTACATTCTACATATGATAGAGCGGTAGAAGCGGAAGCAAATGGAAGCAAAATATCAGAAGAAAACTGGAGAAATATACAAAGAGAAATTATTAATACTGAGAACAAATTGAAAGCATTAAAGTTAGAAGCATCAAATTGGACTAAAGCTGGGAAAAGTATAGAAGAATATGGAGAAAAAATAACTAAAGTTAGTACAAGAGTTGAGAATTTAGGAAATAAACTAACAAAAGTATTAACTACAAGTATAGTGGGAACAGGAGTGGCTACAGTCAAATCTGCAATGGATTTTGAAACTGCATTTACAGGAGTAGAGAAAACAGTTGATGCAACAGATGAACAACTTACAGAATTAAAACAAGGAATAAAAGATTTGACAAAAGAAATTCCGTCAAGCACAACAGAAATTTCTGCTGTTGCTGAAGCAGCTGGGCAACTTGGAATACAAACAGACAATGTATTGAGCTTTTCAAAAGCAATGATTGACTTAGGAAATTCAACTAATTTAACAGCAGATGAAGCAGCATCTCAATTGGCTAAATTTGCAAATATAACCCAAATGTCACAAAAAGATTTTGATAAATTAGGTTCTTCTATAGTAGATTTAGGAAATAACTATGCAACAACAGAAGCAGATATAGTAAATATGGCAATGAGACTCGCTGGTGCAGGACATCAAGTTGGAATGTCTCAAGGACAAATCTTAGGATTGGCTACAGCTCTAAGTTCAGTTGGTATTGAGGCTGAAATGGGTGGATCTGCAATATCAAAAGCAATGGTAAAAATGCAAAATGCAGTTGAAATGGGAGGAAGCAAATTAGATGTTGTATTAAAGAAAACTGGAAAAACATTAAGAGAATTAGAATTAATGTCTGCAAATGATTCAAAAGGATTCAAAGAATTGTCAGATAGTATTGGCATGACAAGTACAGAAGTAAAACAATTAATAACAGCCGGAACTAACTTAGAAGATTTTGCATCAGTTTCAGGAATGACAGCAGAACAATTTAAAAAAGCTTGGAAAGAAGATGCTTCTGGAGCATTAACAGCATTTATAAAAGGATTAGGAAATGCACAAGATAAAGGCGAAAGTGCTATTACAATGCTTTCAGAAATGGGATTAACGGAAGTAAGATTAAGAGATTCTTTATTAAGAGCTGCAAATGCAGGAGATTTGTTTAATAATGCTATAGAAACAGGTACTAAAGCATGGGATGAAAACACAGCATTAACAAATGAAGCAGATAAAAGATATAAAACTTTAGAGAGCAGATTTAAGAAAACTTTAAATAAGACTAATAATTTGGCAATAAATTTAGGCGAGAAACTAACGCCATCTATAAATAAATTACTAGATAAGGCTGATAAGTTTATTGAAAGATTAGATGGAATGTCAGAAGAAGAAACGAAAAATGTAGTAAAAGTAGGCTTAATGGTTGCAGCATTTGGTCCACTTGTAAAAATTGTAGGTAAAGTAGGAACAACTGCAGGAAGTGCAGTTAAAGGAATAGGTGTATTTTCACAAGCAATAGGAGTTATGAGAACTGGTGCAAAGTCTGGAATAGCAGAAGTTGATAATCTTGCAAAAGGGTTAAGTATATTAACCAATCCTGCTACAATTGCAGCAACAGGAATTACTATTGCGACAGGAGTTATAATAGCACAAATAAAGAAAGCTGAACAAGAAGTGACAAATTCACTAGAAAATGTAGGAAATGGAGCTACAAATTTTATAAATGGAATCAGTTCATCAACATCTCATTTAGATAGCTTCAATAGTACATTATTTGCAAGTTCACAAGAACAGGAAGATTTAAAAAAGAATATGGATGAAGTACAACAAGGTATTACAGATATTTGTAAAAGAGCAGCTGATGAAAGAAGAGGATATACGCAAGAGGAAATAACACAACTTGATGAGTATTTTAATAAACTAAGAGAATTGAAAAACAGAGAAATAGAAATTCAACAAAGTGTAGCAAATGCAATATCACAACAAGCAATAACAAATGCAGAAAGTTTTCAGGGAACATTAGAAGAATACAAAGTTCAATCGCAAGAATGGATAAAGACAGCAAAAGAACAAAAAGATGCTACAATTAAATTAATAGAAGAGGGAACAATAGAAGAAGTTGCTCTGTTAAATCAAAGGTATACAACTCAAGAAGAAAGACAGAGTGAAGCATATCAAAAAGAATATGCAACGATAATGGAACAAAAACAATCAAAGATAGATGCAGCAAATGAAGAAGTTGCAAAAGTTAGTGAAGTGTATACAAAGGGGTATTTAGAAAGAGGCAAACAGAATGAGAGTTTTTATAGTACAATTAGTGAATATAATAAAAAAATAGAAGATGAAAATACAAGACATGAAGACATGATGAAAATAGCAGGAGAAACAGGAATAAAGAATGCAGAGGGATTAACATTAAGACAAACAGAGGAAAGAAAGAGACACAGAGAAAAACTAAAAGACATATATAAACAAATGTATAAAGATATGGACGAAAGTCAGGCAGAACAACTAGGGGTATGGTTAGCACAAGTGTCACAAACAGAACTTTATGGTGGGAAAATAGATGAAGAAACACAAAAGATTGTAGATTCAGTTGTTGATAGTTATAATACTATGCCGAACGAAACGAAAAAAGTTATAAAAAGTACAATGGAAGGAATGTTAAAAGGAATGGAGGATGAAGAACCATCATTGTTTGCTAAAGCAACAGGAATTGCAAATGGAATTTTGAGTAAATTAAGAAAAGCGTTTGATATACATTCGCCATCTAAAAAAACAAGAAAAATATTTAACTTTGCTATGAAAGGTGCGGAAGTAGGAATTGAAGATGAAGAAAATGCATTATACAAAAAAATTAAAAACATATCTACTACAGTTTTAGATAAATTTAAACAGTTAGGAAATGATATACAGATGGGAGCTATAAATCAATCAGTAATAGACAATACTAAGACTGTTTTTACTACTCCACAAATTGTATTTAATGTTCAGGAACTAGATGAAGCAAAATTAAATCAATGTTTTAATTATATTAATAGAAAATTTGGTAGCAAATATTGAAATTTGTAAGATATTGGTATATACTTTTCACGAAGGAGGAAAATATGAAGGTAGAAAATGTTGATCAAGAGTTATTGAAAAACTTTGCTAAAAATAGTAAAACGTTATTATATGTTTCACTAATTCCGTATAAAAATAACACATGTATAAAAGTTTATGATGAAGAAGGAAATCCATTAGGAGACATTCCTCAAAAAGATATTCCATCATATATAAATAAATCAAGTGAAGTATTATTTATCAAGGAGTTAATTGATAATGATAATGGATTACCAGTTTACTCATTAGGAACAATTGAAGAATAATTAACATTAGTAAGGATGTGCAATTATTAGAAGATATTAAAAAATAAACACTCTAACAAGGGTGTTTATTTTTTCTTCTTTATATTAAGAGTATCTTCTCCAAATGCTCCTCTATCAATAGTGTATTGCTTTAGTATATATTCAATTTCTTTATTAAGAGAACGGCCATCTTCTTCAGCAAATATACGGACATTTTCTAATATTTGTTTATCTATTCTTAAGGTATAAGTGGGTTTTTGACTTGGCATAATATCAACTCCTTTTCTAATTTATATTATAACATAACAGTCAAAAAGAAGTCAAAAAAAAATAAAAAATAATTCAAAAAGGTATTGACTTTTGAAAAAATATAGTATAATATATAGGTGAGTTCAAAGTGAACACAAAAGAAAGGAGGGATAAAATGGAGAAAGAAAAAATCATTCCATTTCCATTAAGAATTAATGAGGAATTAAAACATTTCTTGACAATGAAAGCAAGAGAAAGAGGAATAACACGAAATACTTTAATAAGCAATTTACTTTGGGAGTATAAGGAAAAAAATGAAAAAAAAGAGAGATAATTTGCAAGGTTTTGGCGAACACACAAATTATCTCAAACAAAAGAACAAAGTTCTTATCTATGAATATTATATCACGGATAAAGACTTTGTTCAAGTACCAAAATTGAAAAATTTTGAAATTGAAAGGAGTCTTTTTATTATGCCAAAATTAGAAATTGAATATAGAACAAAAAAGCAAGACAAAGAAAATTATTTTAAAGATAGTACTTATTTTACTTTTGCAATTAAAGATAGAACTACTCTAATAAGTATTGCACCAAGCGAAACAAGAAATTTAAGCGATATTGTATATGGAATTGAAGAAGAATTACAAGATGGATACCATTTACAAAAAGATGAAAAATTTGAAATTGATGAAGAAATTAAATTTATTATGGAATATGAAGAAAAAGAAGATCGCAGAATGGACAATGAATTATATCCATATTTTAGATTTATAGCTTTAAACAGGAATAATCCTGAAAAACTAAATCAATTATTAAGATATGTAAATGGAGGTGTTGCATAATGAGTAATATATGGGGAATGTTTTTTAGTATTATTTTTCCTTTAGTAATATCAATAGTATTGGTGCATATTGAAGGAGTAGAAGAAGGGAGAAGGAAGTATGCAAGAATTAACAGAGTTCAACATAGAAAAGACAACAGCAGAAATTCTTATGCTAAAAGACCAAACGGCGCAAAATATAATAGAAATAGGTAAGAGGTTAATAGATGCTAAAAACAATTTACTTCACGGAGAATATTTGAGTTGGCTAGAAAATAAAGTAGATTTTAGCGATAGGACAGCAAGAAACTTTATGAAAGTAGCAAACACATTTGAAAATTGGCAACCGGTTGCCAATTTAGGAACTAGAAAGCTACTTGCACTTGCTGGACTAGATGAAGAAAACAGACAAGAAGTAATGCAAGAAAACAATGTAGAAGATATGACTACAAGAGAACTTGAAAAAGTAGTAAAAGAAAAGAAAGAAATAAAAAAACAACTAGAAGCAGAGCAAGAATATTCAAACGAACTACAAGATGCAATAAAAGAAAAGGAAAAACAAATTAAAACATTACAAAATGAAATTGAAAATATTCAAGTACCTCAAAAAGAAATAATAGAAAAAGAAGTTGTAAAAGAAGTAATACCAGAAAATTTAATTTTAGAAAAACAAGAATTAGAACAAGAATTAGATGCATTAAGAAAAAGAGCAGAAAAAGCAGAGAATACATTAAGCAGAATGAAACTAGATAAAGAAATACAGCAAGATAAAGTATATAGTAAAATAAAATTAGATAATTTGTTAATAAATATAAAAACTTTTCTTGATAATGCTTCTAAATATACTTATTTAAAAGAAGAATTTCAAAAAATACCTATTCAAAACAGAAAGATATTAGAAAGTAAAATAAATGAAGTTGAGAGTTGGACAATTTTAATGAAACAAGCGTTAAGAAATGAAAATAATATGGTCGGAAATGTAATTTTCGGAGAAGGAGAGATAATAAATGAGTGATATAATATTAAAAGAAAATGAAAAGAAAGAAATAGCTAAACCAGTATCAAATGAAGATATGCTGAAAAGTTTGATAGAAAGTCAAACAGTTATGAATTATGCTTTTGCAGGTTTTAAAACTGAAACAGAACAAAAATTTCAAGAAGTTGATAATAGACTTCAAGAACATGACGAAATAATCAAAAAGAAAATATATTTAAGCTCAAATAAAGCTAGATTACTAAGAAAAGCAGTAAAGGAAAAAGTTAAATTGATATGTGAAGATAATGGACTTGAATATCATCAAATGAAGTCTAAGATATTCCCAAGAGTATATGGAAAAATAAATGACCAATATGGAGTTGCAACATATAGAGAATTGCCAGAATATTTTTGGGAAGATATTCTAGAAAACTTGCGAAATATGATAATAAATGTTAAGGACTTAAAAGAAGTAGCTTAAAACTAAAGCATCAGTAAAACTGGTGCTTTTTACATACTTGAAAAGAGGTGTATTATGATAAGAGAATTTAAACTAACAAATGAAAAAGGGCAAGAGTTTTCATTGATGGACATAGAAAAATATTGTCTACTAACAGACCCATCCGGCTTAGGATATAGTTATTCAACAGAATATGAACAATTAGGAAACAATTTTTTAACAAATTTAAGAAAATTAGAGCAAGGAATAATAACTGGAATTGCTAATTTTCTATATTATGATAACTTTATGGACTTTGGAAATTTTATTGAAAGTGCTAAGAAACTACAATTTATATATAGTGTACCATACAGAAACGAGAAAAAAGTTTTTTACAGAGATGTTAATATAAAGTCGTTAGATAAAAGCGAAAAACAGACAAATGGAGTTATATCAGAAACTATTGAATTTGAATGTCTTTCTTTGTGGTATGAACAAAATGAAACTATATTCAAAATAGAAACATACGAAGACGAAATGAGATATAATTACAGATGGAATAGTAGATATATAGATTATAATACAAGAGCAATACAATTTAATAATAAAGGTCATGTAGATGCACCATTTCAAGTTGAGATTGACGGATTTGTACAAAATCCAACCATCTCTATTTTTGTTGAAGATGAAGAATATGCTAGTATAAAGATACCAATAACGATTAATGAATACGAAAAACTATTGTATTCGAGTAAAGTTGGTGAAATATACATACAAAAACAAAATACTGATGGAACTAAGGTTAGTTTGTGGAAAAATCAATATATAGATATAACAAAACAAAACATATTCAAATTACCGCTTGGAGTGTCAGAGATTAGGATAACTGCAGATGATGATGTGTTAAATGCAAAGCTAACAATATTTCCGCAATACAAGGTGGTGTAGGATATGAGCGTTAGAGTAACATTTAATAACAAAGAATATGAATTAATTTACAATGAACAAAGTGGATTATATGAAATAGAATTAGAAGCACCGAAAAATGGTGGAGTATATAATGCAGAAATATCATTTAAAGATTCTATAGAAAACATTGAAACATCAATAAAAAAGATTCAAATATGGGCAAAAGAAAAAAACACTAATATCTCACAAGAAACTTTAGTGTATTTTTTAGACAAGACAGACTTAGAAATAAAAGATGTTATAGAATTTGAAAATTATGAATATGTCATAGATGAAGAAACAAATCAAAAAACAATATTTAATGTAATGAAAAAAGTTAATGCAGAAAATGGCGATATTGTTGTCTTACAAAGACGTGGAAAGATAGACTATTCAGGAATAATTGAAGATTTTGAAAATGCAGATGGAGAGTTAAAAAGAGAAATTACAATTAAATATATTTCTAATCTATTTGATAGAAAAGTAATATTAAATAACGAGAAATTAATAAAAGAAGTAGGGATTGAAGATTTTATTGCAAAAGAAATATACGATAATTTTACAAACTCAGATGATGAATTGTTAAATTACAAGTGGTTAGATGTAGAAGTAAAAACACATACAAAAATACAAAAATCTGTAGATAACGAAAATGGTATTTATAATTTTCATACATTTATAACTAACTGTACTCAAAATTACAACATTATATTAGATTTTACTTATGATCAAGGAAGAATAAAATTAACAATATATAAGCAAGATGCAGAAACACAATTAATAGATACAACAATACCGGATATAAGTAATTATATAGAAAAATTTGAAACAAGTGTTACAGCAAAAGTTATAGTAAAAACAGATACAGACGTACAAACTTGGTATTTATTAAGTGATACAACTACAACACAAAATAAAGATGATTTAAACAGAGCAATTGGTAAGGTTGAAACAGTATACACTGCAAAATCAGAAGATGCAAGACAAACAGCACTAGATAAATTCAAGTCAAATACGTATAATCATTATATTTCATTTAAAATAAATAGAAATAGTAAATTATTCGATGTTGAAAAAATGAAAATAGGAACACCATTAAGTGTAAGAACTAACAATAATATAATATTAGATACTTATATTTCAGCTATGAGAGATAACGGAAGTAATTTTATTGAAATAACATGCGGAAATATGAGAATTAATTTTATAGATAAAATATTAAAAGAAAGGAACAAATAAAATGATAAAAGGTTTTAGATTTACAAATCAACTTGCAAATGCAGAAGTAGATGCAAGAATACATCAAGAGTTTTTAAATAAAAATGATGGTATTTTTTACGGAATGGGATTAAGCTATACTAATAATTCAATAACTATTTCAGAAGGATTGTGTGAAATTGCAGGTAGACCGATTGCAGTTATAGATAGTGAAACCGTGAATGTGGGAACAGAAAACTTATATTGCTTATTAATATTAGAGATTGATTTATCAAAAGATTCAACAAAGGATGTATTTAATCAAGCATCTTTTAAATTATTGACATCAAGTACAAGTTATCCAACAGTAACTCAACAAGATATCAATATGTATAATGGTTCAAATATCTTATATCAGTTAGAATTTGCAAGATTCAAAAGTGGAACTAACGGAATTACTGAATTTAAGGATACTAGAAAATTTTTGAATTTTGATGGTATTTATTCTCAAATTAAAGCTGAATGCCAGACTATTATTAATCAGATTAAGCAAGAGTTGGCAAGTGTAGAAGATGGTAGTTCGTATTTATTAAAGAGTGGGGGGAAAATAGATGGAAATTTGGAAGTGTCTAATAACATTAAGTGTGACAATATTACTAATAATGCTCGGAAGTAAAGTGGTATATAATGACAGAATTGCTGTTATAGAAGGAAATATTACGTTAGAAGCAAGTACTGACAACTCGTCACATCAAACGTCGTGGCAATTAAATTTTCCAAACGGATTCAATTCAAATAATTGTGTTTGTGTTGCATTTGGAACAAAATTATATGCAGATAGCAAAGCAGGATATGCATATGGAACTGGATTTGAAGGTGCAATCGGGCTGGGCTGTGGCGATATTCCCAAAAGTATCGAATTAGGACAAATAAACAACTTAGATAAGATATGGTGTCAAGCTTACAATACATCAGGTGCGGAAAAAACATTGTATTATAGAATTGTTTTATTAAAAACACGATAGGAGGCATTAAATGTCAAAAATACAAGAAATCATAGTAGAGCCAAACAAGATTGTTGTAGGCTCTACTTTTAAATTGAAAGTAAGAGTAATAGATAGTTATCTAAATAAGAAAAAAATAGTTTCAGAGAATAGAAAAAATTATAGCTACAGAAGATGGAAAAAATATAAGAACGGAATGGGGTGAGTAGTATGTCAGAAGAGATTAAAGTTAGTGAAATGCAAGAGGCGAAAAAAATAAATGATGAAGATTTACTTATGCTTATTCAAAAGAATGCAAATAAAAAAGTAACTATTAAACAAATAAAAAACTTATTTCAAATAATAGATAATTTAACAAGTGATTCCACAACAGATGCTTTGTCAGCGAATCAGGGTAAAATACTAGACAATAAAATAACTAATGCAAATATATATTCTACATCAGAAACAAATACTGGCAAAAAGTGGATAGATGGAAAAGACATATACAGAAAAGTAATAGAGTTAAGTAATATACCTGCATCGACGGCGGAATATTCTTATAATGTTGAAAATATAGACAAGATAGTAAATGCACAAGCATCATGGTATGATACAACAGACAAGGCAACATTTGTAACAAATTTAAGATATGACGGTACTGGTGCATATATAAGATTTATTTATTTAAAAGACAAATTCAAAGTAGAAACAGCATTCGATTGGTCAAAAAGGACATCTGATGTAAGTGTAATTATAGAATATACGAAGCAGGAGGAGTAAGATGGTAAATAAAATATTAATAAGGAAGTCTGACAGAAAGACATTGCACAAAGATAGAAGAACATTAGGAATGAATGGGGAGAACTTACAAGAAGTTCTTCTTTTCTGTTTAGATGAAAAAATAGAAGGAACTGGAATAGTAGAAGTAGAGTTACCAAATGGCGAAAAAGGAATGATACAAGTTGAACGCACCGAAGAAGGCTATGAACTACCTATCAAGTCAAGTTTAATGGCACAAACTGGTTTTGTAAAGTTTCAATTAAGAATATTGCATAATGAAGTTGAGATTTTCAAATCAGAAATAATAGCGTTAGAGGTAAAAGACTCAATAAATGCAACTGCGACTATTCCGGAAGAATATCCTAGCTGGGTTGATACACTAACAAATTTAAAGAAAGATCTAGAAAAAGCAGAAAGTGAAAGAGTATCAAATGAAAATGAAAGAATATCAGCAGAGAAAACAAGACAAGAAAACTTTACTAAAATGCAAAAAACTGTTGAAAATGCAACAAGTAATATAAAAGACTTAAAAGAAGATTATAACGAAAATGCTAAGCAAAAAACAGAAGAATTTAACAAGAACTTTGAAGAAAAACAGAAAGCAATAAATGATAATGCAGAAGCAAAAAAAACAGCATTTGGCGAAAACGCAGAAGCACAAACAAAGACATTCAATACTAACTCAGATGATAAACTAGCAGAATACAATAAGAATCATACTGCTAAAATGAAAGAGTTTGACGACAATTATGATACAAAGACAAAAACATTTGATGATAATGCTGCAGCTAAATTAGATGAGTATAATAAAAATACTGAATTAAAAGAGAAATCTTTCAATGACAATGCTGGAACTAAAACTGAAACTTTTAATACTAATGCTGAACAGAAAGAAACTGAACTTGAAGAATTAGCAGAAGAAAAAATAAACGAGTACAATCAAGTTTCTGCTGAATTGACAGCTAAAGTCGAACAAGTTCAAGCTGAAAATGAAGCCTTAAAGGTTGAAAACAAGTTAATTAAAGAACAAATACCAGGTTCAAGTGCGAGTGGAAATTCAATACATGTTGAGGATAGCGGAAGTTTTGAATTGGAGTGGAAGCTTAGAGGTGAGCATTATCAAAAACAAACAATTCAAAACGATAATCTTTTAATTTTAGAAGACACAACTATAACAACAAATGGAATAACACTTGTAATTAAAGATGGAGTAATAACAATAAATGGAAATTCAATAGCATCAACTAATATAGACTTTAAGATAAAAAAGAAATTAAAAGCAGGAACTTATTGGCATATGGTTCAGAGAAGTGGTAGTGCACCATCTGGAAATGTAGGGTTTCTTGTAATGAAATCAGGTGGCTCAATAGCATCAATTAACGGTCGTGGTGGTGCCGCATTTACTTTAAAAGAAGACACAGAAGTGTTTTACAGGATTTGGACTGATAAGAATAATACTATATCTAATGTTGTATATAAATGTATAATAAGCGAAGGCTCAGATTCAAAACCGTGGGTTCAAGGAATACCAGATAGTCCAAGCATAGACTATCCAAGTGAAATTGAAACAGTAGGAAGCAATGTAAATATGTATAATGAAGCAAAAGCAATTCAAAAAGTATACATAAAAGGAGTAACAGGCATAACAAGTAATTCGAATCTGACTAAGACAAGTGATTATATAGAAATAACTAATGACTATTATACTGTTAATTATACAAATGATTCTAATACAAGAGGATATAGTTTTTTTGATGAGAATAAGATATTTGTATCTGGCGAAGACAAAAAAAAAGCTCCATATACAGTTGCAAGACCAGAAAATGCGAAATATATAAGATTTTCTGCACCTATCGATGCTAATGATGTTAAATTAGAGCTAGGCTCAGTAACAACACCGTATTCAACTTACCGGAACGGGTAGTGTAGAAATAGATGTAGTAAATAGTAACT
>ERZ827512.1754-NODE-1754-length-19903-cov-4.438785_pt1 | contig 19903 bp, 19 predicted proteins | sample MGYA00519916_ERZ827512 | MGnify/ENA primary metagenome ERZ827512 (study PRJEB31778, sample SAMEA3449335) | human gut metagenome | biome: human gut; feature: human-associated habitat; material: faeces | place: United Kingdom | collected 2010/2012 ... | reverse complement strand
GCCGGACGGCTTTTTGCGTAATGTGATAGATCAAATATTATTTTTTCTGGTTTGTAGGCTCCGAAAAGCCTTGTATTTACAGTGTTCCTAATAGGAAGTAATCATAGGAATTTTTATTTTAGGAGGAACAAAACATGAGAATACCATATGGTTTTACTTTGACCAACAACGGGACACTTGAAATCAACAGGAGTGAAGCAGATAACGTTGCCCTGGTTTTTGACCTCTACATGGCAGGTGCAAGTTTGGGAAAGGTTGCAGATATGCTTTTTTCAAAACAAATACCGTCTCCGACTGGAAAGGCAAAATGGACTCGTGCCGCGGTAGACCATCTTCTTTCTAACGGAAAATATGTGGCGATCATCGGGCTAAAGAAGTTTCTGGATGTACAATTTGAAAAGGCGGCACGCTGTAACATTGATTATGACAAGGAGGGCTTGCCGAGAAAAAATACGCGCTATGTTTCACATATTATGCCTCAGAACTGATCTATCTTTTATATTTCTGTGCATTATGCTACAATAACCTTAAGAGGTGAGAGATGTGGCAGAGAAACTTAGTTTGGTGGATATGATCGGTATCGGAAACTTGTTGGAGCCCCTCGTAGCTGAGGATATCATCACCTGTGAGGAGCGGGACCGAATTATATTGCGAATTGCGAAGGACAATGAGATTGACGAATACAGGCTTTCTGTTCTTGCCGGCTATAAAAGAAGTAAGGCGGAGGTGTTGGCCCGCATGGAACAGAGAAAGCAGTCGAAGCCTCAGCACAAAAAGCAGGATGATAGTTATATTTCGCTGACTGAGCTTGCACGAAATCACAGCAGGAATACCCCGGGATATGTGATACAGAGCTGGCTGCGCAGTGAAAATACACTAGCCTTTTTAAATCTGTGGGAGCAGGAAAATAACCCCGATTATAGAGAAGCGGGCTACATTGAACTTTTAGAGAAAAAGAAAACTGCCTCGTTTACTTTGACGCCAAAGCTATGGATTGAGAAGACAGAGGCGATCGGTATCGCTTCCAAACAAGGCAAAGGCGGCGGAACATTTGCGCATCCGATGATTGGCTGCGAATTCGCGTCATGGATATCGCCGGAATTCAAGATGCTGTTGCTGAAGTTGTCATTAGGCAGAGAGCAGGTGAGATAATATGGCTGAATGCGATCTTTTCCAAGAGCAAAAATTGACCAAATACGTATTGCTTTTGACGGAAATGCAGTTTTGTTTGTATCTGAATCAGAGCGTATATATCAGCATGAAGGGATGCAGGCCTTTATGGACAATGGAAGAGCAAAGGCGGATATTCCGCTGCAAAAAGGGCCTTTTGCAATTTTCCTTTTGACCATAGCGCATATTCAAGAGTTGTTTAAGAATAAGGGTAATTCACCTATTCGGACGGCGTTGGTTACTTCGCGAAATGCTCCCGCACACGAGCGTGCAATCAAAACTCTGCGAAAATGGAATGTACATATTGATGAGGCGTTTTTTCTTGGTGGAGTAAGTAAGCGCGATGTGCTTTCGGCATTTGGTGCACATATCTTTTTTGACGATAAACATGTTCATGCAGACCCTGCATCAGAGGTTGTTCCCTCTGCGGTAGTTCAATATCGGGAGGGAGATAATCCTGAGAAGTAAAAAACATAGCGTTTCGAAAATCTAAATGTGTTTTTACACGCACTATTGACTGCGTGCGAGTGAGGGCTTGAAATGAATATCAATTCACATGTACAACTCCCCAACTGCGTTTTACGGAATTTTCGGGATGAAACAGATCCGGAGAAGAAAGTCTGGTATTTGGATGTGCAGACAGGCGATATTCTGCGCAAGTCCTCCAAAAAGCTCGGAACTTGCAAGGGATACTATTCTGAAACAGGCGAAAGGTTTTGGGCGGAGAACATTGAAAACCCATTATCGATCATAACCCGTAAAATTCAAAAAAACTGTACAGGTGAAATACCGTGCTTGCAGATTTCTGCTGATGACGCAGATGTATGCAAACGTTATATCAAGGCTGCGTTTATCCGAAGCAAAATGGCGGAGGATGAAATGAACAAGCACTCTGTTACTGCGAGTATCTGCACGGAGCAAAGTAATCATGATATGCTGGCGTGTTTTGGGTTGCGCTCATATGGGCCGATTGAAAGTAATCTGGAAAAGATGGATGTATCGGTTTTGATAAATAAGACAGAAAGAATGCTCGTTGTTCCACGTAACTGCTTTTATCTTGTAACATCGCAAGATGTTCCACATATAGTTGCGCAGGTTTGTCCGAAAGGCGCCATACTATTGATGCCACGGGAAATGGCGTGCGCCGGGATGACCGCCGTCGTTTCAGGTTCAAATGTGATTGAGGAAATGAATATTTGGGCACTTTGCAGCGAATTGGAATTCAACAGCGCATTTGTCGCGGCTAATAGACGAATCGAACTCGAATCTCTCCGACATGAGCTGACATCACGTCATGATACTTGTTCATCTATAGTGTAGTGAAAACACATCAAGCTGCACCAAAAAGATGCCGCTGCGAAAAACCCAGAAGTTTCAACGACTTCCGGGCTTTTTTGCGCCCATTTTTAGAGGCGTGACAAAAAGATGCCAAAATGGGCTTTAGCAAATTCGATGGACCTGTACCTTTACCCAAGGCATTTTGAGCCGCTTTTCCGGAGTTTTTTCGGGAAAGCGGCTCTTTTTTGTCCTCGGCAAAGTGTAGAATTTCGACCGGCGTTTTTGTTGGTTATGCCGAATACGCACTCCAAGCACAGATGCCAGCGCGTTAGCCGGCTGTGCGACGTTTCAGACGTTAAAACCGCAGGCAAGCCTCCACCCGCTCCAGGACGAAATCACAGCGTATTGGCGATGCTGGGACGCGAGAAAGCAAAGCACCCGCTGCCAGTTCAGCGGGTGGTCGTTTATCTGCTGGCTCTCAGCAGAGCATCGGTTTTTAATGTCACACCCATCATGTCTTTGTGGGCTTCGCGGGTATCGCGGCAGAGCGGCGAGAGAAACGTCAGCGCGTTCTGAATGCGGCTCAGATCAGACGCAGAGAGCGTATTCTCGTGCAGATGGCGCAGCACCCGGCGATAGGATTCGCGGAGCGTTGCATCCACGGACGGCTGGAAGAAATAGTTTGAAATCAGGCCGCCGATCAGGGCGGCTTCGGTATCGGTGTACTGCATGGTAATTGCCCTCCTCTACGATGTTCACACAACAAACGCGGCAATCATACCACAAGATGCAGTACCGGTCTATGCGCATTGTGCCGAAATATTGAATCACAAATCAATACACAAAATGAAGCGGCGTTTCGCTCTCTTATGAAAAGAGGGTTGAAACGCCGCTTTTTTCTTTTCTTAAATTTGAAACCTGAGACGAAGGAGGTCACAAAAATGTCTGTATTCCGTGTCGAGAAAAACAAAGGTTACACGGTCATGTCCAACCACCATCTTCGCAACCATACGTTGTCTCTCAAGGCCAAAGGACTCCTCTCGCAGATGCTGTCGCTGCCGGACGATTGGGATTACACGCTGCAGGGGCTTGCACAGATCAACAAAGAGAGCATCGACGCCATCCGCGAAGCTGTGCGCGAGCTGGAACGTGCCGGTTACATCAAGCGCAGCCGCGAACGCGATGAGCGCGGCTGCCTGCGCGGAACCGTCTACACGATCTACGAGCAGCCGCACGCGGAGCCAACGCCGGAAGAACCTACGCAGGAAAAGCCTGCGTTGGATAACCCAACATTGGAAAAGCCTATGTTGGATTTGCCTACGTTGGAAAATCCAACGCAATTAAATACTGAGAGTACTAAGAAAAGAAAAAGACAAAGTAAAGACTCATCAATTACCGATTCGATTCCTTTCCCTTCCGGTTTTCCGGACGTTACCGCGCAGAAGCGAACGGAAGCGAAGGAATCGTTTGAACGCTACCGGGACTTGATCTTGGAGAATATTGACTACGACGTTCTGGCAAGTGATCCTCACGTTGACCGGGAGCAGCTTGACGAAATCGTCGACCTGGTGCAGGAGACAGTTTGCAGCACGCGCAGCCGAATCCGCGTTGCAGGCAACGATTATCCAGCCGAGGTCGTGCGGTCAAAGCTGCTGAAGCTAAACAGCGAGCATATCCGTTTCGTCACGGACTGCCTGAAGCAGAACACAACGCGGATTCGGAATATCCGGCAATATCTGCTGGCTGCGCTGTTCAATGCACCAAGTACGATGAACAGCTATTACGCGGCTCTGGTGGCGCACGATATGGCAGCATAGTGGCATCCGCGAGAATACTCACGGATTTAGCGTTTCAACGTAACGTTCAACCAGCTCTTGACACAATCCAGCCATATGTGGTCGTATTGATGCACCTCTCCGGCGTTGTGGATCGTTTGCCGGTCGCTTGTTGAAAGCCCGTGTTCTCCCTGCGGGAAAACATGGAGCTCAAACGGAACATGATTCGCTGCAAGTGCTTGCGCATATAGCAGGCTGTTCATCACCGGGACGCATTCATCTTCCGCAGTATGCCATAAAAAGGTTGGCGGCGTATCTGCACGAACGTGCTTCTCACAAGAAAATAGATAAAGGTCCTCTGGTGAACAATGCGCTTTTCCTGTTAACGCAGTCATACTGATCTGGTGCGTCCATTTGGGCTCCGCCGTGATCACCGGATAACCCAAGACTGTCACTTGCACCGGCTTGCTGTTCGGAATTACTGCACGAATCGCGCTGGAATCATATGACGTTGCGTACTGCGCGGCAAGATGCCCGCCTGCGGAGAAACCCATAAGCGCAATTCGCCCCGTGTCACAGTGCCATATATTCGCGTTTTGATTGATCAGTTCTATCAGGGCTGCCGCCTCGCACTGTTGTGCCGGATAGCGATGCGGTGCAACAGAGTACAGAAGGACAAACACGTTGAAACCCTCAGGCAGGAAGTGAAACGCGATCGGCTCGGCCTCCCGCTGACTGCAAGACTCATAGGCTCCGCCGGGGCAAACGATCAGGCAAGGACGCCGCTCACCACCACGTCCCATTTCCGTTAAATTATCCGGAAGATATACCTTAACAAGCGGATCTCCGCTTTGCGTCCCAAGGTTCGGAAAAAATTGCTTTAAATGTAGAAGCTCATATTTCATGCGGCATTCCCTTTATTCACAAATCTGTTTTCCACCCATAAACACCCTGGCAAGGCTCAGCTCCTCGTCGCAAACAACGAAGTCAGCCAGCTTGCCGGATTCGATGGAGCCGATCTCCTTCTCGCGCCCGATCTCCCGCGCGGGAATCAGCGTTGCAGCCAAGATCGCCTGCTCCTTCGGGATGCCAAATTCGACTGCCTTGCGCATACAATCATAGAGATTTGTCGCGGAGCCGGCGAGTGTGCCGTCCGCGAGCTTCGCCACGCCGCCATACAGGAACACGTCCTGTCCGCCGAGGGTGTACTGCCCGTCCGGCATGCCGCAGCAGCGCAGCGCGTCGGAGATCAGGCAAATGCGCCCCGGAAACAGCCTAAACGCCATGCGCACTGCGCTCGGGTGAATGTGCTGTCCATCACAGATCAGCTCCGCGACCACGTTTTCACGTTCGCTGCCCGCGCCAATGGGACCGGGCTTGCGGTGGTGGATGCCGGGCATTGCGTTATACAGGTGCGTCAGGTGGGACGCGCCCGCATCGAGTACCGCCGACGCTTCCTCATAGGTGCAGTCGGTGTGCGCGATGGAGACGGTGCAGAGCTTGGACGCTTTTTCGGCAAATTCCACCGCACCGGGCAGCTCTGCTGCCACGTCCGCGATACGGATGAGCCCTTCGGAAGCGTCATAAAGCTGCTGGAACGCCGCAAAATCCGGATCTCTCAGATACGCGCCGTTCTGCGCGCCCTTTTTCTTCTCGGAGAAGAACGGTCCCTCCATCTGGATGCCCATGAGATGGGCACAGCCCTCCGGCTGCGCCTTTTTAAGCTGCACAGCCGTTTTGTACGCCGCCTCCAGCACGTCGTAGGGCAGCGTCATGGACGCGGGCGCGAAGCTCGTCACGCCGTTTTGTGCGAGATAGCGCGCCATTTTGATAAGTCCGTCATAGTCGCCGTCTGAAAAGTCCGCGCCGGAGTTGCCGTGGTTGTGGACGTCGATGAGGCCGGGGATGACGTACCGCCCCTGAAGGTCCGTGCCGTCCTCATCGGGAACCGTGGTCAAAATTTCGGCAAATCTTCCGTTTTCCACGCGGAAGGAGCCATGTTGGAACTGACCGCCCACGAAAATATTGGCATTCTTAAAAAGCATATCATTCCTCCACAAACCTTGCCGCCGCTTCGTCGCAGATGACGGTCACGTCGGGATGGAACTGCAGAATGGAGCCGGGAACCTCGGGCTTGACCGATCCGAAGAAGACCTGCTGGAGGATCTCCGCCTTATCTGCACCGGTGACGATCATTAAGATCTTCCGTGCGGACATGACCGTGCCGATGCCCATCGTGATGGCGGAGGTCGGAACGTCTTCCAGTGAATCAAAGAAGCGTTTATTCGCCTCGCGCGTCATTTCGGTGAGCTTTACCTCATGCGTTATGACCGGGAAATGGTCGCAGGGTTCGTTAAAGCCGATGTGCCCATCATGCCCGAGTCCGAGCAGCTGAATGTCCACGCCGCCCCAGTCCTCGAGCTGATGCTCATAAGCTTCGCACATGGCAGGGATGTCGGCGGCCAAACCGTCCGGGACGATGGTATTTTCGGGCTTGATGGAAATATGGTCGAACAGATTTTCCTGCATGAAGCGGCGGTAGCTCTGCGGCTGGTTGGGCGCTAACCCTTTGTACTCGTCCAGATTTGCCGAACGCACGCGCGAAAAGTCGATTTTTCCTCCCTGCTCGCGTGCAATCAGCTCGCGGTAGAGGGGCAGCGGCGTCGAGCCGGTAGCAAGCCCTAATACGCACGCTGGTTTTGCCCGGATGAGATCTTCAAACATATCTGCCGCAGCGCGGGCCATTTCCTCGGGTGATCTCACCCGGATCAGATTCAGATGTAACATAAATTGACTCCTTTCTGGTGCGCTCAGCGGATATCCGGCAAGCTGGCCGCCGCCATTGACTGACCGACACGGCGGAAGTTTTCATCCGGCAGCATGACGCGCAGCTTCCGCGAAAGCTCTGGATATTCCTCGTTCAGTACACGCTGGCATTCGGACACGATGCGCTCGCCGCCGATGCCGGAAGCCACGCGTCCGAGGACGAGCAGATTCCGGATGTCATAGAACATCTCATAGAGGCTGAGCGTATGTGCCAGATACACGCCGATGGAATCGAAGATCGCCAGCGCATAGGGATTGCCGCCTTCCGCCAGCTTCTGCACTTCCTTGAGCTTTTCAGCGGGTGTGAGATGCTCAGACAGCGCGATGCCTGCGGCGGGCGCGAGCTTTGCGACCGCGTCCTGCGAGAAATATTTGCAGCCGACGCCGAGATCGCCGGACCACTCATCGCGCATGGCGTGTTCATTCAGATCGACCGGTGCAAAGGCCAGCTCGTTGAACCAGCCGAGAATATTTCCCTCGGCGTCGACGTAACCGACAGCTTCGCTCGTGCCCATTGCAAGGCCCATGACGCAGCCTTTGTCAAGGCTCATATAGCCCGCCAGTGCAGTCACGTCGCCGTCGTTGGCAACGACGATGGGTACATCGCCGATCTCCTTCGCAGCGCGGTCATAGATCGTTTTGACCTCCTCGCGGCGTTCACGCGGGACCTTGATAAACAGGGAGGACACCATCGGTGCATTGCCGACGAAGGTGCCGGCGGAGGAAACGCCAATGCCGTCGACGCGCGGCATTTTGGAGGCTGCGGTCTGAAAAGCCGTGACGATGCCGTCAAACTGATACTGGGGGTCGGCGCTGGTTTTCGGGTGCCAGACGACCTCCTCTGAGTAGACGGTCTTGCCGTCGATGACGGCAGAGACCTTGCGGTCAGAGCCGCCCGCGTCAAAGCCGATGCGGCAGCCGTTTGTGTGACCGCCGACGTGGATGGGCTGCTCATTGGCGGTGGGAAAATCGTCCTCAGAGCAGATGATGACCTCCAGAGGGCGCTCAAACATATCAAACTCGAAGCCCGCGTCAAATTCCCGTGCGCCGCCGGGACGGTAAGCGTCCCGGATCTGCGCGGCGATCGTATCGTCGCCCTGAAGATAGATACGGAAGCCACCAGCCGACCAGAGAAGCATTTTGACGAGCCGCTCTGCAAATCTTATGTTCGCGGCAGCGAAAGCTTCGCCGCGCAGGCGCGTCTCATAGACGGTGATCTTGCCGTGATCGCGTTCGACAGCGATCTTGAACGGGTGATCTGCTTCTTTCAGATATGCCTTTGCCCACACGCCGAAGGGAATGAACCCCGGATCGAGCGCGGGCATATTCTTAACAGAGTAATCGATTCCAAGATAGTTCATACTGCCTCCTTCCGGTTCATGCGCGCGCCTCGAGCTCGGTCATCATCTGGTCGAGCTGAATGAGGCAGCGCGGCAGATGGAACGGACCTTTGAATGTGCTGCCCTTGGTGGATGGCATGGTGGGAAGCCCGTCGCGGCGCAGATAGCCGTACCATTCGCCGTAGGCCGGATCGGAGAAATGCTTTTGGCAGTAATCGAGCGTCTTGAAGAACCAGTCGAGATCCTGCTCGTTTCCAGTGTCGCGGTAGAGCATCATGGAGGAAATGAGAATTTCGTTATGCGGCCACCAGAGCTTCATATCGTGCTCATACGCCTCGGGCGGCAGGCCCTTGGCGTCGACAAAGTACAGAAGTCCACCGTATTCCTCGTCCCAACCGGCGCGGATGGCGTTGTCGAAGATGGTCTGCGCCTTTTCGATGAGTTCAGGCTTGCCGAACTGCTTTGCGTACTCCAGCAGGAACCACACGCCCTCGATATCGTGACCAGGGTTGACGATGCGACCGTCTGTGAAGTCAAAGCGCGGCGTGCCGTCCGGGGCGACATTTTCCAGTGTACAGCCGAGATCAAACTTGACAAAATACTTGAAAATTTCTTCGACGCACTGCGTCGCGCGCGCGGCGTAAATATCCTTGCGCTCCGGGTCGCAGCGCATGAGGATGAGCGCGACATTGAGATAGATCATCGGAATGCCGAAGGCGCGGCCGCTGCGCGTTTCGGGAATGATTTTGGGTCCCATGCCGACCGGGTCTTCCATGCCGTGGTTGAGATCCCAATAGAGGTCTGCCATCTGCCGCGCGCGGGCAAGGCGACTTTCGTCGCCCGTGACGGCGTAATATTCCGCGTTCGCCATGGCGCAGAACGCCTCGGAGAAGCAATACCGGCGCTGCCGCAGCGGCTGACCGTCCTTTGTAACGGTAAAATACATACGGTCGCCTGCGGCGTGATTAAAGCAGTGACGCTCCATAAAATCAAGGCAGCTGCGGCTGGCGTCGAGCCATTCCGGCTTCGTGCCGTAGACTGTGCACAGATGGGCAAAGATCCAGCCGCACCGCCCCTGCATCCAGACGCTCTTATCCGTGGAATAGATTTTACCGGTTCGGTCAAGGCAGGTATAGACACCGCCGAATTCCGGATCCATGCCGTTTTTCAGCCAAAAATTTACGCAGCGATCCAATTCCGCGCGCACCCAACTATGCGCCTCGGTAAATTGCTGTTTTCTCATTTCGTTCATGTACATGCACCTCTTGCTACAATTCAAAAACAGGTCTGTGATTTATGCTTTTACATATTTCTGGACAGCCTCTTCAATCATCTGCTTCGCACAGACGACGGTGTCCATGTCGGATGCGACAAGATTCGGCAGCGGCGCGCGCACAGTACCGACGTCCATACCTTCACGGCGCAGAATCTCTTTCATGACGGCGTAGAGATTGCCATGGCAGCTGCACATCTTATAAATGATGCGGCAGCATTCGTTTTGAATTTCGCGTGCCAGCTCCATGCGCCCGGCGTGATAGCATTCGTAGATTTTGAGATAGAGCTCAGGCATGACGGCGTAGGTGCCGCCGATGCCGCCGGTCGCGCCGATGGCAAGACCAGAGATCAGCTGCTCGTCCGGACCGTTGAACACGACGAGCTCGCGCTCGGTCGCATCAAGCCACATCTGGATATCCTGCGTCGGCATAGACGAGTTTTTAACGCCGATGACGCGCAGATTTTTAGCCATTTCCTGCAAAAGCTGCGTGCTGAGCGCGACACCCGCAAGCTGTGGGATGTTATAGATGATAAAATCCGTGTTTGGCGCAGCCGCAGAGATCGTATTCCAATAGTCCGCGATGGCATACGGCGGCAGATGGAAATAGATCGGCGGGATGGCGGCGATTGCGTCAACGCCGAGGCTTTCGGCGTGCCGCGCCAGCTCGCAGCTGTCGGCGGTGTTGTTACAGGCGACGTGCGCGATGACGACGAGCTTGCCGCCAACAGCGTCCATAACGGCTTCGAGGATGGCCTTGCGTTCTTCTACACTTTGGTAGATGCATTCACCAGAGGAACCACCAACATAAAGACCTGTTACGCCTTTGGCAAGCAGGTACTTAGCCAACGACTTTGTTCGAGAAGTTGATACTCTGCCTGTATCATCATAGCAAGCGTAAAACGCAGGGAAGATGCCCTGATATCTTTTTAACTTTTCATCCATTGTGTATTCTCCTTTTAGGCGGTAGCGGGCTCTCATAATGAGAGCCCGCTGAACATTTAAATCGTCAATTCGCAGTGAGTTCACTCATGGTAAATTCTTCATAGTACATATACCGCAAACCATCTGCCCACGAAGTGGTCGGCGATGCTTCATAGATCATTCCAATTCGTCCATCGCCAAGTTCAACTAGACTACTATAAGCAAAGAGTGCACTGGCCTCAGTAACCTGATAGACGTATTCCCAGTCGATAGAGTACTTCGTGCTCCCGTTGTCGTATTGACCATTTTCTTTGATCAAGCCGACATAGATACGCCCATCTGTTCTGGAGGTGTTATACGCCATTGACAGCAAAACTGCAGGATATGCTTGTCCATCTTTTTTCGAGACAACCGTTCCACTATATGAAAGTGCTGACAACTGGCTGTTCGTACCGGCCAGATTATCGCCAAGTCCCGATGTAACATCAATCCATGTTTCGCCGCCATCAAGACTTGTCGCGGTTTTAATCTTACCCCCGCTGCCGCTGGTATTTCGCATAAAAATCTGCAAATTGCCATTTGGAAGTTCTACAACAACAGATTCATGACCGACTGTTCCAGGAAGGCAGTCACCGTGTGCCCAAGTGTTTCCACCATCATCACTATAAATAACTTCCGTTCGTGCGCCACTTGTCAGCGTACCATTTCCTCCAGTAAGCTGATAGTAGATTGGAACAACCAGTCTGCCAGCATGATCACCATTCTGAATTTGAATGCCATGTCCAGGTCCAGTCAGATAGTACCGAGACTCTTCTCTCTTGACCATGCCAGAAATAATCTTGTCCGTATGCCACGTTTCTCCATCATCGTCTGAATAAACCTGCATGATATAACTGGTATTGTAAACTTGCAGTTCAGAGTCTTCATAGAAAATTTTCATCGGCACAGACTGCGAAGCTGCCTGTATGTCCGAGCTGCGCTGCGTAACATGCAAAAGCTGACCGTCCTTGTACAGTTCATAATTTTCACCGAGACTGTATTCTGAAAGCTCACCAAGCGACAAATTGCTATCATCAACTGTCGTTCCGTCGGAAGAATACTCCGTCGGTGTACCCAGCAAATGATAAACGTTATATCTGCCATCCGCGTTCTTCTCGCCATAAATATCAGCAGCGTAGTTAAAGCGACTGCGAACGGTGTTCATATTAACATTTCCAGACTTCACGTTTTGATCGGAGAGCAGGAAATATTTATGCCCCGCAATGGTGCAGAAGCCGTCACCGAATGGCATACTCCGAGCGACACCACCATGCGCTTGTCCATAAGCATCGATATTAAGTGATTGGAAACCGCCGCCGTTCCAAGCAAAGGCGTCTATCAACAGCAAAATTCTGTCTGTATACTCAGTATCTTCTACGATGACTCCATCAATAAAGGAGGCTGAGCCTTGTTTGTATCCGTATTCATCTGCATAGTCACTCATATGCAGACAATCTGGCGTAATCGCATCTTCCCAACCATCATTCGCTGTATAGCTGAGTGCCTGATGCTTGATTCTAAGTGCAGAGTCAATATTCTCTGCTGAATCGCCAGTGCTGCCATAGTTTGTATCGGAACCAGCAACTAAGGTTCCCTTTGAAGAGTACAGCAAATACGGAATTCTGAAGAATGTCGAGCTTGTAGCATCGCCCTCGTAAAAAACATTCCTGGACGTTGGCCTTGTCAGCTCAAGAAGCAGTTCGTCAGAAAGTGCCGACGTGAAGACATAGATATAATCAATTGTACCTGTGTATGGATAACTGCTGGAACTAATCAGCCGATCCATTTTCCCAATATAACCAGTCGTCAAGTTCGGAATATCGCCTAGCCATTGGTAATCATCACCTGTTTTGGCTGTCGTTCCGCCTTTTTGACCATTTGCAAATAACTTGTAACCTACGCCGCTTTCTGCCTTGAACGCAACGATATTGTCTTCATAACCGAACGTAGTGCAGTAAGCAGAATATTTAGGAGAATCAGAATTTCTAAATTCAAATCCAACACGGTTGCCCGATTGATACAAGTGGAAATGTGCATCGTTTTTGCTTGTATCGCTGACACTCAGAAGTGAACCAGGTCCATTTGTTGTGTTTTTGTACTTCACCAATATGGTAATGTTATCAGCGCTATTTAGAGTCTCAAGAACGTCATCATTAAGTTGGACTGCATCATCGTCACTCTGAATGTTCAAGTCATGCTTTGAGAATACCAAGGGATTACCAATAGGCCATTCTGCTCCGGAGATTGCCGCCGCTTCTTGCTGTGACATAAATTCTGGAAGAAACGCAACAAAAGAAATATCTCCTACAAAATTTGCATTATTACTCGAGTTTGCCAACGCGCCAGATGTACCACCAATATTCAAAAACTGAATATCATTAACCTCTGCATTATAATTGAACCACGAGGCGAAATTCGGAAACTGTGTAGTGGTACTCCCATCAAAGCTTGTTACAGATTTTGCTTGTGTATAGACGTTTCAAAGTATGTTTCATTTGTTTGCCCTCTTTCTTTAATAACTCTGTACATATTTGTTTGATGAACAGAACTTGCTTATAATTTTTATAAAGAAAATGGAACTATCCTGTGATTTCAGAAACCTTAACTTTGCGGTCTTCACGAAGCGACTTTGTGGCCGCGTCTGCAGAAGCAATTGCTGCGCGTGCAGCTTCACCGGTCAGGAGCGGACGGAACTCGTCAGTAACCGGATCGCCATGCATAATGCCATTGAAGAACTTCATTTCATTCTTCATGATTCCGTGCAGCCACAGCGGCGGCTTTTTGCCCGGATGACCGTACTGGATTGCACCATCCATTTCTGTGCTGTGATAAATCTGAGTCCTCTGATCGTCTTCTTCCTGGGTCTCATGAACCAGATAATGCTCTTCTTCACCATCTGCAGTTTTAACCGTCATGCCGACATTGCACATATCAATTTTAATGTAGCCTTTTGTACCCTGAATCAGCACATAATGCTCCGGATAGTGGAAGGCAGAGCCGTATTCCACAACAGCATAGGTGCCGTTTCCAAATTCCAGCAAGAGGAACAGCATATCGTCCTCGTCGCCAAACTGTTCACCCTTATGCGCAACATTACCGCCAGTCATGGTAACCTCTGTTGCCGGTCCCATCAGGAACTGAATGCAGTCCAGCTCGTGGATATGGTGATAAAGGTGACCACCGGATTTTGCGCGAATCTTCTTCCAGCTGATGGACGGCTGCGGCTCTTCCCAGCCGTTTCGTGCAGAGTGGCAATAGAGAACACGACCGATTTTCCCCTCTGCGATCAGCTGCTTTGTATGGCGTACCGCGCGGAAGAAGTTCATGACATGGCCTGCCATGAAGATCACACCGTTTTCTTTGCAGGCGCGTACCATTTCGTCGCAGTCCGCATAGCAAAGCGCGATCGGCTTTTCACAGAAGACGTGCTTCTTATGACGTGCTGCTGTCAAAACTGGCTCTTTGTGCAGATAGTTCGGCGAAGCTACCAGCACAGCGTCGACATCATCACGCGAGCAGAGCTTATCCAAATCCGTTTCGACATCGCAGCCAAGCTCTTTTGCCACAGTCTCAGCATTTTCGGGGTCATAAACTGCAACAATTTTTGCCCCCTCCTGCTCTTTCATAATGCGACCAAGTTCAGCACCGAAATATCCCGTACCGACAATTGCATATCCAATCGTTTTCATAACAATATCTCCTTTTATTTGATAGAGCCCTGTGCCAAACCGCCAGCAATGCGCTTCTGGATCAGCATGAAGAAAATTACAGAAGGAATTACGACAAGTGCGGATGCAGCCATCATAACGCCCCAGTCCAGCACCTCTTGACCCATGAGTGATTTCAGTCCAACCGCAACGGTCATTTTGTCGCGGCTGTTGATCAAAATGAGTGAGAACAGGAACTCATTCCATACGTTGATAAATGTATAAATTGCCACGGCAACTACACCGGGTGCGACAATCGGCAAGACAACACGACTAAATACTTGAAGCTTGTTCGCACCATCCATGTATGCGGCTTCTTCAATTTCAAGCGGGACTGTTTGGAAGAATCCAACCAAAAGCCAAATCGCATATGGGACAGAAATCGAAAGATACACAATAATCAGTCCAACGCGGCTGTTCATCAGCCCTGCTTTGCCCATAATGATCGAATATGGGATCGCAAGCAAGATGGGCGGGAACATATATGTCGTGATCAGGACCCTCGTCATAATCTTTCCAAATCTCGGGAAGAACCGAACAACACCATATGCACCAAGCGCAGAAATCAGAATAGCAATGATTGTTGTGCTTCCGGCAACAACAACACTGTTCATAATATTTGTGCCGAACTTTAGTTGCTCAAAAACAATTTTATAATACTCCAGCGAAAAGACCTGAGGGAAAATCGCAGTGGGATTCGCTGTCAGTTCGCCCTTGCTCTTTACAGAAGATACTAATATCCAAAACAGCGGAAACGCTGCCAAAAGCGCAAGAATTGTCAAATAGGTATAGGAGATCGTGTCGCCTAAGATACCGCGTCTAAAATGTTTACGCTTGTGCATCACTTCTCCTCCTCCCACTTGTTCAAAAGCCTAAAGTACTGCGCACACACAATCAGCAGGAAGAGCAGCAGCAGTACGGTAACTGCTGAAGATCGTCCAAGCTGCTTCAATCCCCAACCAATGTTATATGCATAAATCGGAACGGTCAGTGTTTTATTGGCCGGGCCGCCGCCGGTGATCAAGTAAATAATATCGAAGCTATTGAAAATCCAAATCGTGCGAAGCACAACCAACAAACCCACAACAGTACGAATATGCGGAACTGTAATGTGCCAGAAAGACTGGAATGTATTTGCACCATCAATTTGAGCTGCTTCATACTGATCTTTTGGTACGGTTTGCAGCGCTGACAGGATGTTGACCATGATCAGCGGCGAGCCGAACCAGATATTGATGAACACCAGCGTTGCAAACGCCAGATTTCCAGTCAAAAATTCCGGCGCGGTTGAGCATAGTCCGAGCTTGATCAGAAGATTCGGCAAAAAACCGTAAACGCCGTTCAAAATCCACTTCCAGGAAAACGCCAAAACGATTGATGGAATCGCCCAGGGAATAATCAGGATTGTACGATAAATACTAGAGCCTTTTTTGATTCGGTTCAACGCCAATGCGCCGGTAAAACCGACTATTAACTGCCCCAGCAGAGAGAAAAAGGTCCATTTCAGGTCGTTCCAAAAGGCCGTCCAGAAATCCGGATCAGTCAACGTTTTAATATAATTATCAAGACCGAGGAATCGATAAGTAGGCTTAATGAGATTTTTGTTTGTCAGACTATAGAAGATACTGGAAGTAACGGGATATAGCAGGAGTAAAATAACCACGGTGAGCGCGGGAAGAATAAACAGCCAACTGCTTGCTTTTGATGATAGCGTGCGCCTTCTTTTCACAATTTTGCAGACCTCCTTTGCTGCGCTAGAGATAAAGGAGGCGGGGGAAGCCCCCGCCTCCTGGGTCACCCCAATAAAATCTTATTCTGCTGCTTCAAACAACTCATTTAGCTGTTTGTTGGCGGCTGCCGCAGCGTCTTCAACAGATGTGCCGTTCAGGACGATGTCCTGGAACATATTCTCGACGACACGCTGGTTTGCAAGGATGCCAGCCTCGACGCAGGGGCCATATTCCATGCCAATATAAGTGCCGTGGCTCAGAGCATCGCTAATCACACGCATTTCGGCTTCATACTTCTGAATCGTCGGATCCGAAAGGAACGTCGGATCATTTGTGATTTCCTTCAGAGCAGGAAGCATGCCAACCGGAACAGAGTGCAGGAACGGGACATAAGTTTCCGGCTCATAGAAAGACTCGATGAATGCCTTGCAGATTTCAGGATGCTTAGAGTTCTTCCAAACAACCATCGGCATATTATTGACGATGTACTGCGGCTGCTCGCCTTCGTTGCGGGTGGGAATCGGTGCGCAGCTGATGGAATCCATCAGATCGGGGCGGTTTGCCTCAACGCCACTGATATGGAAACCGGAGTTGAAGTCAAATGCGTTTTTGCCCTGATAATAAAGCGTCGCCTGATCGAGCGTGTTGTAGTTGATCGAGTCTGCCGGAGAATTTGTCTTATACATATCCGTCCAGAACTTGATGCCTTCAACAATATCCGGATCGGTCAGGTTTGCCTTGCGGTCTTCTGTCAGAAGGGACTTGCCGCAGCTGCCAGCCCAGACATCCAAGAAGCACGTTGCATACATATCGTTCGTGCCCATTGGAACAGAGCAGCCGTAAACTTCGCCGTTCTCGCCCTGCGTGATCGCCGTCGCTGCCGCATTGAACTCGTCCCAAGTCGTGGGAACATCAAGATTGTACTTTTCCAGCAGATCCTTGCGGTACCACATCACAAATGCATGAGAGTAGATCGGCACTGCATAGCAGCTGCCATCATAGGTCATTTCCTGAATCGGAGATTCATAGAAACGGTCGCGGCCAATTTCGTCGATCATATCATCCAGCGGAATGATCGCGTCGGCGTTGATCATTTCGACAACCTGACCGGCCTGCGCGGTACTCATGTCGGGGACGTTGCCCGAGGCGAGGCCGGTCGTCCACTTGGTGTAGAAGTCTGCCCAGGAGTAGGTTTCAATGTTGATCTTAACCTTGGGGTGTTTTTCCATGAATGAATCGGCTGCCGCCTGAATCCGCTCAAGTCTGGGACCCTGCGTGAACGAGTGCCAGAACGTGATCTCACCCTCCAGCTCATCCGCTGTTTCAACAGGCTCTGCCGGTGCGGCATCTTCTTTGTCAGTGGTCTGCGGAGCGTCCTGGGTTGTTTCAGTTGGAGGGGTTGTCGTATCATCTGCTGAGCTACAACCAGCCAAGCAACTGAGAAGCATCAGTGCTGCCAAAAGAAGCGCTAAGTATTTTTTCATAATTTTTCCCTTTCTGCTCAATGTTTTTTTGGTGGTATTGCTATGGCTTCATTATAGAAAATTATTTTCATTTTGTGTAGAGGATGAAATGACCAATCATAGCATTATTCGCTCATAATTTGGGTGATTCTTTCCCTGCACGAACCGCCTGTCCGCGTGAGATCCGGCGGTATTGATGCGGTGAAACTCCAAATACTTGCCGGAAGGTGCGGGAAAAATAGTTTGCGTCGCTGAATCCGACCCGATATCCAATTTCTGCAACTTCCCGATTGCTTGTCAATAACATTCTTGCAGCGGACGTCATGCGTAATTCTCGAATATAATCGCTTGGTGATTTCCCGGTATGCGCTTTAAATAGTCTTCGGAATGATGTTTGACTGACTTGCGCCATTTCGCTGAGAGATTGTATTGTAAATTGCTCATTAAGGTGCGGTGTTAAGTAGTCTACAACAATTTGAATCCGGGGATCGCGATTGATGTTCTGTGTCTTAGCATTTCTTCTGCGAATCGCCTCGAGACTATGCACATCTGGCAATTCACGATCATGTGAACTGCCGTCTCCTTCACATTCTGCATTGGCGCATTGTGTTAAATAGGCAATGATCAATTCTAGATTTCCTCGAATCCGAAACAGTCTGCTCGGATTTTGACTCGTTGCGCTTTGATAGATTTCTTGAAAATACGTCAAAACATTTTCCTGTACATTTTTCGTAACAGTTGGGATATGAAAATATTCACCGAGAAAATCGCTGTCGTTTAATCGCGCAGTAACACAGAAACGAATAGAATAAAACTCAACATTATCGCTCAGCGCCCAGCACGACATAACCGCTCCTTCCGGTATGTAAACGATCTCATTTTTGTGTACTGCGATCTCCTCTGAGTTGATTTTAAATACAGCTTCGCCTCTGGTAATAAAGCGGAGCAAACAATAGGGGATATAATCTTCCGGGAAAAACCATCCAGAGTGAAAGGTATACTTATCAACATATAAGAAGTTGAATCGCATTGCTGAATACAATGATTGTGGAATTGTTGTCTGCATCGTTATTCCTCCAAACTTGTCAATAACATCTTATTTATGGTTGAAAAATGCTAGTAATGATGTATGTATTACTTTAAAGTTTCCTAAAAATCTGCTAGGATGAATAAAAAAGAATTTAGGAGGTCTACCTCGTGGATTTACAGACGGTCATGTTGCAGGAAGCGCGTAAGGCTTATCCCAGCCACGAAGAAGTTGATCAGTGGGCAGAGCAACTCTTAAGGCAGTCAGAGACTGTTGCGATTCATGCAGAATTTGTGGATTATTGTCCAATCACTGTTCCTTTTGGGAATTCCCCCAACACGTTGGTAAATAAATATGTCAAATTTACGGCAAGTGACAATCGCCAAACATTTTATGGCTATTGGCAGCCCGCAATCCGAACTCCAGCCCCCTTACTAATCAATCTTCCGGGTTACGGTTCGTCTATTAGTATGCATCCGCAACTGGCCGATCAGGGATTTCATATTTTACATATCTCTCCGTTAGGATATGCTGAACCAAATCAAATCCATCCTGAAATGCAACTCCCAGATGGGAACTGGCCGGTTCTTGACCGTACCGCCCGGGGACTTAAGGGTGGATATGCAGATTGGCTCTCGGATTGCCTTTTAGCAATTCGATGGGCATTACAGCAGCCGGGTGTGCTTCCACAGATGTCCCTATTCGGAACAAGTCAAGGTGGCGGCGGCTCCCTGTTGCTTGCCTCAATTCTCGGCGGAAAAGTCAGATGTGTTTGTGCCGATCTTCCCTTTTTAACCGATTTCCCGGCTACTGAATTAGAAGGGCCGGCATACAGTATTCTAAAACCAGCCTATGAAGAAACCGACCACACACTGTTTTGGAATCAACTTGGTTATGTTGATACTCTTTCTCACGCACACCGTATCAATGTTCCAGTCATGCTTTCCGCTGGTGGTTTGGATAACACTTGCCCGCCAAAAACGATAGAGCATCTTTTCTCTGAACTTGATTGTACAAAGCAATACACGTTTTCAAAGAATGTGGTACACACACATTCTCGCGAAAGTATGGTTCTCTTTTCTGCGTGGCTGCATTTATATGCCTGAATCACTTATTGATGGCGGTTCGCTAATGCCCGCATAATTTTTTCTTTGTTCTGTTCAGATATTTCTGGGTTTTTATTGCAATACTCATGATACAGAATATCCAGAACATAAAACTGTGCAATCTTTGCGGCAACCGAGCCTTGCTGCAGAGGTGATTCGTTTGAACCGCACTGCAGCACAATATCCGATTTTTCCGCCCCGGGAGATTTGCAGAATCTTGTCAGCATAATAATTGTTGCACCATT
>ERZ827512.1752-NODE-1752-length-19921-cov-3.956911_pt1 | contig 19921 bp, 15 predicted proteins | sample MGYA00519916_ERZ827512 | MGnify/ENA primary metagenome ERZ827512 (study PRJEB31778, sample SAMEA3449335) | human gut metagenome | biome: human gut; feature: human-associated habitat; material: faeces | place: United Kingdom | collected 2010/2012 ... | reverse complement strand
TGTATGCCGAACCCGGGCGGGTAGTGCAATCTTTACGCAAACGCAAGCAAATGTTCACACGTCAACAATTGACGAACACCTTGTTACCGATTGCGGCTCCGGCGACGAGTTAGTCCTCCATGCCGAGGTCGATCGTCGTGCCTTCGAACACCTTGTTAACGGTGCGGACGGCGCACATCTTGCCGCACATGGTGCAAGTACCCTCGGTGGCGGCGGGGGATTCCTCGTAGCGCTTCTTACCGGTGACCGGGTCGAGAGCGCACTTCCACATGGCGTCCCAGTCGAGCTTGCGGCGTGCCTGGCCCATCTTGTCGTCCATGTCGCGGGCGTGCGGCACCTTCTTGGCGATGTCGGCGGCGTGTGCGGCAATCTTGGTGGCCATGAGGCCGTCGAGCACATCCTGGGCGTTAGGCAGGCATAGGTGCTCGGCCGGCGTCACGTAGCACAGGAAGTCGGCGCCGGAGCTGGCGGAGATAGCGCCGCCGATGGCTGCGGTGATGTGGTCGTAGCCCACGCCGATATCGGTCACCAGCGGCCCGAGCACATAGAACGGGGCGTTGTGGCACAGGCGCTTCTGCAGTTTCATGTTGGCGGCGATCTCGTCGAGCGCCATGTGACCCGGGCCCTCGACCATGACCTGGACGCCGGCGGCCCAGGCGCGCTTGCACAACTTGCCGAGCTCAATCATCTCGGCGGTCTCGGTGGCGTCGTTGGAGTCGTAGAGGCAGCCCGGGCGGCAGGAGTCGCCGAGCGAAATCGTCACGTCGTACTCATGGCAGATTTCGAGCAGCTCGTCGTAGAACTCATAGAAGGGGTTCTCGTTGCCGGTGACCTCCATCCAGCCAAACAGCAGCGAGCCGCCGCGGCTCACGATGTTCATGAGACGGCCGGTCTCCTTAAAGGTCTTGGTGACCGACTTGTTAATGCCGCAGTGGATGGTCATAAAGTCCACGCCGTCCTCGGCGTGCGCGCGCACGACTTCGAACAGGTCGTCCTTGGTGAGCTTGACCAGCGGCTTTTCCATGTAGCCGATGGCGTCGTACATGGGGACGGTGCCTACCATGAGCGGCGTCTCGTCGATGAGCTGCTGGCGGAACTGGCGCGTCTTGCCCGAGTTGGAGAGGTCCATGATGGCGTCGGCGCCAAAGTCCTCAGCGATCTTGACCTTCTTCCATTCCTCGGCGGCATCGGCCTTGTCGCCCGAGATGCCCAAGTTCACGTTGACCTTGGTGGACAGGCCCTCGCCGACACCAAAGGCGCGCATGCCCTTTTTGATATGCACGATGTTGGCGGGAATGGCGATGCGGCCGTCTGCCACGCGCTCGCGGATGTACTCGGGGTCGCGATGCTCGCGCTCGGCGACCTCTTTCATCTGAGGTGTGATCTGCCCAGCGCGGGCGAAGTCGATTTGCGTGACGAGCTTGGGCTCGGTCTGTGTGCTCATTGGCACGGCTCCCTTCGTTGGCATTACCCATATCAGGTTTGCGGGTCAGGGCGGGCGCGCCCAGTCTCAGCCTGCCGTCTTGTCCTGCAAGCTCCCCGTTTATGTGGTGGGCTCAAGTATAGCTCGAATGGGTACGATTGGCCTAACGAGCGTGCCTGTGGGGAGGCGTACATGGAAGACAAGCATCTATATCGAGAGACACAATGGGATGTATCGGCCGCGGAAAGCCGTGCGCACCATGGCCTTGTCGCGATTGGTTTTGCGGTGCTTGCCGTGTTGGTGATTGCCTTTTGTATCTGGACGTTTGGCGGTCGCGGCGGCGCTGCATGGGAGTTCGAGGCTGATGATAGCCTACCGATTATGACGGTGAGGAGTACTGGCGGTAATGCCAATACGCTCGCCGCGCCGGGCGACTATTGGTATTCGCGCGACGAGTTTGTGCAATTGCAGCTGAGCGGTGGGTCTATTCCTGGTGAGGAAATCGAACGCGTGACGTATGATGCGACGCTCAAAACGCTCACGGTGAAGCTTAAAGATCAAGGAGATGTGCCCACGACCATGGATATCGCCCTGACGGAATGGCGTTTGGAGCCTCCGACGGGTGTTGCGGTGTCCGAGGTTGAGCACGTCAAGATTGTCTATCAGGACGGTTCGACAAACGGGATTGCAAAGGCCGACGGTCTAGCAGAATAGGTGTCGAGCCTAGCAGCCAATTCATAAAAGTTGCGGTGGAATAGTTCCTGATTGTGCGAAAAAGGCTCAAATAGGAATTATTCCACCGCAAGTTATATAGAGAAGGCTGAGCGGGTCAGTGTTGGGTGCCGGCTCTAGAGCATCTGTTCGTTGATGAACATGAGTGTGCCTAGGTATGAGAGCTCGGGGACGTGGCGATAGCCGATGTTGAATGCGGTAAGTTCGCTTGCATCCTCGAGCTTGTTTTCTGCCATCCACCGCACCATGGAGCCGCGCGCCTTTTTGCTGGCGGTCGACCGTTGGATGGGCTTCCCGTTGCGGATACCCTCGCCAAAGAGGCACGTGACGGCTGTGGCGTCGCCCGCGAGGTGGGGCAGAACGGCTTTGGCATACTCTACGCTGGCGAGGTTGACGATCGTGGTGTTTGAACCTGCCGGGGCGATAGCCCGCGCGAGCTTATCGCTCCAAAATGCGTAGAGGTCTCGGGCACCGTCGACGACAAGCTTCGCGCCCATCTCCAGCCGATACGGTTCGACGGCATGAAAGGGACGAACGCACCCGTAGAGGCCGGAGAGGATCCACAGATGGTCTTGCAGCCATGCGAGCTGCGCGGAATCCATCACCTCGGGTGCCATGCTCTGGTATTGAATGCCGTGATAGGACATGGCGGCAGGGGAGAGGTGACGGGCGAGTGCGGGATTGTCGAGATCGCCGCTTTTCAGGATGGGCCCGAACTCATGCAGGGTGTTGAGGCAAGGTCCCAGCAGTTTGTCACTCACGTTCCACAGCGCCTGCAGGCCGCCGCTGCCTTCATTCCGCTCGATATCTAGCAGTGCGCGGTGGAGGCGAGCCGTCTCGCGCACAAAGGGTGGGATGCCCAGGACTTCAAAAGCATCTTGGGCCGCGCGCATCTGCTTGGCGGGCGAAATGATGACCTGCAGCATGGGCTCTCCTCTGCCAAAAAAGTTGCGGTGGAATACGGTCTGTTTTGGCTGTTTATGGGCCAGTTTAGTCCGTATTTCACCGCAACTGATGAAGGGTTGGTTAGGCTCGCTCGATGAAGGCCTTGTAACCGCGATATGCCTCGTAGATGTCGGCCTTGTTGGCGACCTCCCACAGGGCGTGCATGGACAGGACGGCAACGCCGGAGTCGATGACGTTCATGCCGTACTTGGCCATGATGTAGGCGATGGTGCCGCCGCCACCAGCGTTGACGCGGCCGAGCTCGCAGGTCTGGAAGTCCACGCCGGCCTCGTCCATGATGTCGCGGACGAGGGCCACATACTCGGCGTCGGCGTCGTTGGAACCGCCCTTGCCGCGGCTGCCCGTGTACTTGTTAAAGCACAGGCCGCGACCCATGAAGGCGGCGTTCTTGGTCTCGAACTTGCCGGCATAGCCCGGGTCGAAGCCGGCGGACACGTCGGAGGAGAGCATACGGCTGCGGGCGAGCGCGCGGCGCAGAGCCAGCGGGCTGTCCTCGCCGGCGAGCATCATGATCTCGGCGACGGTGTTCTCGAAGAAGCGACTCGTCATGCCGGTGGCACCCACGGAACCGATCTCCTCCTTGTCGACGATGAGCGTGATGCTCGTGCGCTCCACGTTGGTGACGTTGATCTGGGCGAGCATGGAGGGGTAGGCACAGACGCGGTCGTCATGGCCATAGCCCAGAATCATGGAGCGGTCGAGGCCCATGTCGCGGGCGTGGCCGGCGGGCACGACCTCGATCTCGGCGGAGAGGAAGTCCTCCTCCTCGACGTCGTACTGCTCCTTGAGGATATCCAGGAACATCTGCTTGACGGGCTCCTTGGGGGCGTCCTTGTCGTCCTCATCGAACTTGACGGGGCGGCCGCCCACGATCACGTCGAGAATCTCGGCATCGACGGCGTCCTTGGCAGGCTTGGACATCTGCTCGCTCGAGAGGTGGATCAGCAGGTCGGAGATGGTAAAGACCGGGTCGTCCGCCTTGTCGCCGATATTGATGTCGACGGTGGTACCGTCCTTTTTGCAGATGACGCCCACGAGTGCGAGCGGGGAGGCCACCCAGTGGTAGCTCTTGACGCCACCGTAGTAGTGCGTGTCGAGATAAGCCATGTCGCCGGCCTCGAAGGCGGGGTTCTGCTTAAGGTCCAGGCGCGGCGAGTCCACGTGCGCGCCCAGGATGTTAAAGCCCTGCTCGAGCGGGGCGGTGCCCAGATTGACGAGCATAAGGTCCTTGCCGTGGTTAGCGGCATACACCTTGTCGCCTGCCTTAAGCTCGCGGCCTGCGGCGATTACGGTCTCCAGGTCGACGTATCCCGCCTCCTCGGCCATCTTGATGCCGGCCTTGACGCACAGGCGCTCGGTCTTGTTCTCACTCAAAAACTGCTTATAGCCGCGGCAAAGCTCCTCGAGCTCCTCGATTTGCTGTGGCGTGTACTTTTTCCATGCGCAGGGACGCTCCATGACGCAGGCTCCTTTCGGATCGATCGTGCTGGTTGATGTACCGTGAGCCATCGTATCACGCGCGGGCTCACGGTGGCGGGGGAGCTTGATGTGAGGTGGCCGCGGGGCGGGGAGCGTGTAAACTGGAGTGAGCAAACCGTGCCCAGCCCAAAGCGAGGTATTCAATATGTCTGACAAGCGCCGCACCTTTGCCGTTATCGACGGCAACTCGCTCATGCATCGCGCCTTCCACGCCGTGCCGCCGACCATGAACGCGCCGGACGGTCGCCCCACCAACGCGATCTTTGGCTTTCTGAACATGTTTCTCAAGATGATCGATGCCTTTAACCCCGACGGCGTCGTCGTGGCGTTTGACAAGGGTAAACCGCGCGTGCGCATGGAGATGCTGCCGCAGTATAAGGCGCAACGCCCGCCCATGGACCCCGATCTGCATGCGCAGTTCCCTATGATTAAGGAGCTGCTCGCCGCGCTCAACGTGCCGATTCTGCAGTCCGAGGGCTGGGAAGGCGATGACATCCTGGGAACCATGGCGCGCCTGGGTGAAGAGGCCGGCTGCGACATGCTACTGGTGACCGGCGACCGCGACATGTATCAACTCGTGACCGAGCACGTCAACGTGGTCTCGACCCGCAAGGGCCTGTCCGACGTGGCGATCATGACACCCGAGAGCGTGGACGACCTGTATCACGGCATTACGCCGGCGCTCGTGCCCGATTTTTACGGTCTGAAGGGCGATACGTCGGACAACATTCCCGGCGTACCGGGCATTGGGCCCAAAAAGGCGAGCGCGCTCATTGCGCAGTACGGTAGCCTGGACGAGGTCATCGCACATGCCGACGAGGTCAAGGGCAAGATGGGCGAAAACCTGCGCGCGCACATCGACGATGCCCTGCTGAGCCGCAAGGTCGCGACCATCCGCACCGATGCGCCCGTTGAGCTCGACTTTGACGAAACGTCCTTCCCGGCGTTTTCTGCCGACGAAGTGTCCGCGGCGCTGGGCACGCTTGGTATCACCGCCATGCAGAACCGTTTCTTGGCGCTGATCGGCGGCGAGGGCGGGGCTGCTGCCTCCAGTGTGTTTGAGATACCTGCGATGGTCCGCGCAGCCGCCGGCGATGCTGACGCGCTTGGTGCCGTTGCGGCTGAGGTCTCCCGCGCGATTGATGCTGGCGAGTGGGTCGCCGCCGTGGTGGACGATGACAAGGAAGAGGGCGCGCTCTTTGGACTGACGCGTACGCTGTGGTTGGCGACGTCCAAGGGCCTCTTCGCGCTCGAGGAGGGCGACAGCTGCGCGGCGGCTGAGGTTGAGGGCTTCAACTTCGTCCACGGCGTGATTGCTGGCGTGCTCGTGCGTCTGTTTATGGAGGGTCGCGTGGCGAGCCCGGATATGAAGGTGCTGTTGCACGAGCTTTCGCCCATCGATTCCTCTGAGTCCGAGCTCATGGATCCGCTGGCAGTCGATTCTACGCGCATCTTCGATACCGTGGTTGCCGCCTACCTGCTGGATTCCGACCGCTCCGAGTTCGATGAGGCATATCTTGCCGATACGTATCTGCAGATGGCGCTGCCTGCGGCGCGCGGTGCAGAGGGTGCTGGTGAGGACGCTCCGGTGCCAGCCGCCCGTACTGCGGCCCTGACGCTGGCGCTCGTGGCGCCGCTGCGCGACCGCATGGCCCGCGAGAACGCCGCCAACGTGTTTGATGGTATTGAGATGCCGCTCGTGCCGGTGCTTGCCAAGATGGAGCGTGCGGGCATGCTCGTGGACCCCGAGCGCCTGCACAGTCTGTCCGAGGGTCTGGCGACCCAGATTGCCGAGGTCGAGCGCAGCATTCGCGACCTGGTGGGTGATGAGACGTTTAACATCGGTAGTCCCATGCAGCTGTCGCACGTGCTCTTTGATGTGATGGGGCTTCCGACCAAGGGCCTCAAGAAGACTAAGCGCGGCTATTATTCGACCAATGCCAAGGTGTTGAGCGATCTTGCCCGCGACCACGAGATCGTGCGCCTGATTTTGGACTGGCGTGAGAAGTCCAAGATCAAGTCAACCTATCTGGACACGCTGGGCCCGCTGCGCCGTGGTGACGGTCGTGTGCACACCACGTACAACCAGACCATCACGGCAACGGGGCGTCTGTCCTCGAGCGACCCGAACCTGCAGAACATCCCGACGCGCTCGGAGCTGGGCCGCACCGTCAAAACGGCGTTTTCGGCAGGCGAGGGAAGCGTCTTTTTGGCGGTGGACTACTCGCAGATCGAGCTGCGTCTGCTGGCGCATCTTTCGGGTGACGAGCACCTGGTGCGCGCCTTTAACGAGGGCGAGGACTTCCATGCCGAGACGGCGGCGCGCGTGTTTGGTGTGCCGGTGTCCGAGGTGACGCCCGACCTGCGCAGCCGCGCCAAGGCCGTGAACTTTGGCATCGTGTACGGCCAGCAGGCCTACGGTCTGTCGCAGTCGCTGCATATCTCGATGGCCGAGGCGCGCGACATGATCGACCGCTACTACGAGGCCTACCCGGGCGTGCGTACGTTCCTCGACAACGTGGTGGCGCGCGCCAAGCAGACGGGCTACGCCGAGACCATGTATGGCCGCAGACGCCATATTCCGGAGCTCAAGGCCAAAAACCCGCAACTCCGCGGCTTTGGCGAGCGCACGGCCATGAACCATCCCATGCAGGGCACCGCCGCCGACATCATCAAGATCGCGATGGCCCGCGTAAGCCGCCGTCTGGAAGAGGAGGGCTTTGCCGCCCACATGATCTTGCAGGTACACGACGAACTGGACTTTGAGTGCCCCATCGACGAAGTCGAGCGCCTAACCACCATGGTCCGCGACGTCATGGAGCACGTCGTAGACCTCCGCGTCCCCCTAATCGCCGAAGCCAGCACCGGCATAACCTGGGCCGACGCGAAATAGAAAAACAGCCACAGGTCCAAAGCAGCCAAACCAGAAGGGAGTCCCTTTCAGCAAGGAACTCCCTTCATCCATAATTATTCAGCCAAGTATCTAGACGCCAAGACGCCATCTAGGCGGCAAGCAAGTCACCCTAGGACCTGGCCGGGCGAGGCGGGTAAGTTTTTCGTAGATTCCGCACGAGCCGGAAAGCACTTAATGTGCTTTCCGAGCGAGCCCAGGACCTGACCGAACGAAAAACTTACCCGCCTCGCCCGGCCAGGTCCGACGAGCCACGTTAACGAGCCGCCAAGATGGCGTCGATGAGCGTCAGTACGCCCCCGTCGTTGTTGCTCGGAATGCGCCATTTGGCATGCGCGTTCATGTGCTCCTCGGCATTGTCCACGATAAAGCTGTGACCGACGCGCTCCAGCATGGGGATGTCGTTGTACGTATCGCCCACGGCGGCGGCGTCGGCGATATCGATGCCCAGGTGTTCGCACAGGTGCGCGACGCCGGCGCCCTTGTCGACGCCCAGGTTCATAAAGTCGATCCACTCGCGCCCGGCGTTGGTGACGTAGAGCTTGTCCGAGAACTCGGGGCTATAGGTCTCGCGGAAAGCGGGCTCGGCATCATAGGCCGGGAAGAAGATTGAGATCTTGTTGGACTCGATATCAAGGTCCTCAAAGCTGTCGACGTAGTTGATTGTGTTGTAGTAGACGCTGATCTCGTCGTGGTATTGATGGTCGCGGGCAAGCACGTAGAACTCGTCGAAGCAGCACAGGACGGGGACAGCGCGAGGATCCTCCGAGGCACGGCTCAAGACCTGCTGATACAGCTCCACGTCAATATTGCTCTTATAGATATAGCTGCCGCGATAGATCACGCACGCTCCGTTGTCGGGACAAAAAGCAAGGCGGTTTTTGATGCCCTCGAACATCTCCTCGAGCTTGGGGGCGGGACGTCCGCTGGCGGGGCAGAATACGATGCCGGCGTCGGCGAGCTTGTCCAGGCGCTCATCAAGACCCTGGGGCAGCACACGCTCGTCGGTCAGCAGCGTCTTGTCCATGTCGACGGCGAGAATCTTAATGTTTCCGATATTGGCGTCCGATTCGTAAGTTTGCATAAAAGCGAGCCTTTCGTTTCGAGATTGTTTCAGACGTTATAACCATCAATTCGTAGTCGGGCGTATTTTCGCAGGAACGGAGCGTATTTGCACCACGCTTCACAAAGTAATGAAAAAACTTTTCAGAAATTTGAATTTGTCGCTTGTGCTGCGGGCACTTTAGCGTAATATAGCGACCATCGAAAACGGAGACGGAAAAACAACCGCTTACCGAGGAAAAGGTACCGTTTACGATATTAGAATTGCGCCCGGCGATAGGTGAAAGGAGAGGCAGATGCAGTTCGTAAAGATCATCACCACTGCAGACAATGCCATCCGACGCCAGCGCGCAATTTCCCGACGACGATAACAATCGTCTCTGTCCGCATGGGGCGAATTGCCTCAACAGAGTCATTTTGAGGTCGTTGGGTTTTAGCACGACATTGCTACATGTTTCTAGGGCATGTATGTGCTGATTTTTGCTATTTAACCTGATATTGCACGGTATATGACCTTGAAATGACTTGCAACTGACCGATGTTCTAACTAGCTACCAAGGGCGAAAGGAAACAGCCATGAGCAAGGAAAAAGTCGTTCTCGCATATTCCGGTGGTCTTGATACATCCGTATGTGTCAAGTGGCTCCAGGACGAGAAGAATCTCGATGTCGTTTGCGTCTGCGGCAACGTGGGCCAGGAAGAGACCGGACTGGATGCCAAGAAGCAGAAGGCGCTCGACCTGGGCGTTCTCGATTGCCAGGTACTCGACCTGCGCGACGAGTTCTCCGATGAGTTCCTGACTAAGGCCATCGCCGCAAACTCCATGTACGAGAACGAGTATCCGCTGCTCTCCGCCCTGTCTCGCCCGCTGCTTGCCAAGAAGCTTGTTGAGGTCGCCCACGAGTTTGGCGCGACCTACGTCGCCCACGGCTGCACCGGCAAGGGTAACGACCAGGTCCGTTTTGAGGCCGCCGTCAAGGCCCTCGACCCCGAGCTCAAGGTTATCGCCCCGGTGCGCGAGTGGGATCTGAAGTGCCGTCCCGACGAGGTCGCCTATGCCCACGCTCACAACGTGCCGGTTCCCGAGGGTGCCAACGACAACCCCTACTCCATCGACGACAACCTGTGGGGTCGTGCCATTGAGTGCGGTCACCTGGAGGATCCCTGGAACGAGCCGCTCGACGACGCTTGGGTTATGACCAAGAACCCCGAGGACACGCCGGACACCCCGACCTACACCGAGATTGAGTTTGAGGCCGGCAAGCCCGTCGCCGTCGACGGCAAGAAGATGAAGCTCTCTGAGATCGTCATCGCCCTCAACAAGATCTCCGGCGACAATGGCTTTGGCCGTCTCGATCTGGTCGAGGATCGCCTGGTGGGCCTTAAGAGCCGCGAGTGCTACGAGGTTCCCGGCGCCCTGACGCTCATCACCGCCCACAAGGCGCTCGAGGACATCTGCGTCGAGGGCGACCTGCTCAAGACCAAGATCAAGCTCGAGCAGGATTGGGCCACCGCCGTGTACAACGGCCAGTGGTACAGCCCGCTCAAAAACGCGCTCGATGCCTTTATGGCCGACACGCAAAAGTTCGTGACCGGCACTGTCCGTCTGAAGTTCTTTAAGGGCAACTGCCATGTCGTCGGCCGCAAGAGCCCCTTCAGCCTCTACGACTACGGTCTGGCTACCTACGACCGCGACACCACGTTTGACGAGAAGGCCAGCGCCGGCTTTATCGAGATCGATACGCTGTCGCTCAAGACGTGGGCAAAGGTCCAGGGCCCCAGCTCTGCTGCCGCTCAGGCCTAGCGCCTCCTTCCCTTGGTATCCGCGCGGCCCATCCGCGTGATACATAACGGGCGCACGGGGTCCCTACCTTTCGTTATGCTTGCTGACACTTCTTAACATCGGTGGCCCCTACGTTCCGCCCGCATATATGATGCCGCGTCTGCGGCTGAGTCCGAGCCCCGCCGGGGTTGTCCGGCGGGGCTCCTTCTATCAATTTGGCGGCTCTGCGCCTATATATATGAGGAGTATCCATTATGTTCAATGCTATCGCGCATGCTTTACTTGCCCTCGCGCCCGAGTTCGATGCTGCAAAGGTCGAGGACGTCCCTATGAGCCTGAAGGCCTGGATCGATGGTTCGCAGGGCAACATCCGGAGGGAGACGTTGGGCGCCAAGTGCATGGCGCGTCACTTCTTTGCAAATTAGCTACATGGCTCCGCACACGGTGGGGAATGTGTAAAACTAGCGGTTGAAAAATCGCTTTAGCGATATGGCGCATTGCTTTGGGCGCTTGTTTTGGTATTTGAGAAAGGGGACGGTTCCATGGCTCTTTGGGGCGGTCGTTTTGAGGCAGGTGTGGCCGAGGTCACGCAGGAGTTTGGCGCGTCGCTGCCGGTCGACAAACATCTCTATAAGCAGGATATCGCCGGCTCTAAGGCGCATGCCAAAATGCTGGCGGCCCAGGGCATCATCAGTGCCGAGGACGAGCGCGCGATTGCCGAGGGCCTGACCGGAATCGAACAGGATATCGATGCCGGCAACTTTACCTTCGACATCAACGACGAAGACATTCATATGTCCATCGAGAGCGAGCTGACGCGTCGCATCGGCGAGGCCGGTAAGCGCTTGCATACCGGACGTTCGCGCAACGACCAGGTGGCGACCGACACACGCCTGGGCGTCAAGGCGCTGGCCAAGGAGCTCATGGAGGCCAATCTTGAGCTGCGCCATGTGCTGGTGGATGCGGCCAAGAAGTACGACAAGGTGATTCTGCCGGGCTACACGCACATGCAGCACGCTCAGCCCGTGCTGCTGTCGCATCATCTGCTGGCGTATTCCTGGATGTTCGCGCGCGACTTTACACGCCTGAAGGCCGCCTTTGATGCTGCCGACAACTGCCCGCTGGGTGCTGCCGCGCTTGCCGGTACGAGCTATCCGCTCGATCGTCAGATGACGGCTGCCGAACTTGGCTTTGCGGGCGTGATCCCCAATTCGCTCGATGCGGTTTCCGACCGTGATTTCCTGCTCGATCTGCATTACGCCGGATCCGTCATGGCGATGCACCTGTCGCGTCTTTCCGAGGAGATCGTGCTGTGGTCGAGCTCTGAATTTGGCTTTATCACGCTTTCCGACTCGTACTCCACCGGCTCGTCCATCATGCCGCAGAAGAAGAACCCCGACTTTGCCGAGCTTATCCGCGGCAAGAGCGGTCGCGTGTACGGCAACCTGGTGCAGCTGCTGGTAACCATGAAGGGCCTGCCGCTTGCTTATAACAAGGACTTGCAGGAGGACAAGGAGGGCGCGCTCGATACCGCTCATACGCTCATGCAGTGCCTGTCGGTTATGGCTGGTATGATTTCGACTTGGACCGTCAACGAGGATGCCATGGCGCGCGAGTGCGGCGTGGGTCACCTTGCCGCCACCGATGTTGCCGATTACCTGGCCAAGCGTGGTCTGCCGTTCCGCGAGGCACATGCCGTGGTGGGGCATCTGGTTCTGATGTGTGAGAAGCGCGGCTGCAATCTTGAGGACCTGCCGTTTGAAGTGTTCCAGGAGGCAAGCCCGCTCTTTGAGCGCGACATTACCGAGGCGCTCGACATCCCGTCGATTGTCGCCGCGCGCACGACCGAGGGCGGCACCGCCCCTGCCGCCGTTGCCGTGCAGCTGCAGCGTGCCAAGGCGCAGCTCGTGGCCGACGAGGGCGTGTTTGGATCGCTGACTAAGGTCGTCGAGATGGGCCACGGGGCAAAGTAGAGGTTTGGCTGAAGCCGTATTGTCCATTTATTGAGGAATCGTTTTTTGCTTTACGGGCGTCTGCTGATGTGGGCGTCCGTATTTTGTTGCTATGGGGGAGAGGCTTGTCGAGAACTTCTGTAGGACCTTTGGGCAGGTTGTGAAGGGGGTACGTTTGCGGGCGGCAACCGACCGTCTGCTCTGCTCGATGCGGTTGATGGGCAGTCGGATGGTACTCTAATCGGGCTTCGAAACAGAAGTGACACATATGGAACGCTTCAATAAATTGCAACGTTTCAATAAACAGCTTTTTGTTTAACTGCAGCTAAAACTCTGTTACGATGCAGTCCAGGCGGGTGCCGGAATGGGACTTGGGCACGCGCGAACCTACTTGAAAGGCTACTTTTATGGCTATCGAGAAGACCTTCATCATGATTAAGCCCGACGCCGTGCGCGATCGCAAAATCGGCGAGATTGTTGCTCGCATTGAGCGCAGCGGTCTTGTTATCGAGCGCATGGAGATGACCACGCTCGAGCGCGCTACCGTCGAGGAGCACTACGCCCATCTGGCCGACAAGCCCTTCTTTGGCGGTCTCTGCGACTTTATGACGAGCGGTCCGGTCGTCAAGATGGTCGTTTCCGGTCTCTCCGCTGTTGCTAAGATGCGCACCCTCATGGGCGCTACCAACCCGCTTGAGGCTGCTCCTGGTACCATCCGCGGCGACTTTGCCGTCGATGTCAACGCCAACGTGATCCACGGCTCCGACTGCCTGGAGAACGCCGAGATTGAGATCAAGCGCTTCTTTGGCTAAACCAGCTTTGACTCCTTAAAGCTGTTAGCGTGTGGCTTGGGCGCCGCGGAACTCCATCCGCGGCGCCCTTTTATTCCAAAATCTATGCAGGGGCCCGCTCGGTCATGTGTTCCGAGCGGGCCCCTGCTGTTAGCTTGTGGCACTGAATAGTTTAGGCTTCGTCGACGATCTTAAGGCCGCGCGTGTGATCGATCTCGTTGAGGAGGTTAACGCGACGCTCGTGACGACCACCCTCAAACTCGGCGTCGAGCCACTCGTCGACGATCATCTTGGCGAGCTCGGAGCCCACGACGCGGGCGCCAAAGGCGAGCACGTTGGTATTGTTGTGCATGCGAGAGAGCTTGGCGCTGAAGGGCTCGGAGCACACAACGGCGCGTACGCCCTCGACCTTGTTGGCAGCCAGGCTAATCCCGACACCGGTGCCACAGATGAGGATGCCCAGGTCGACGTCGCCGTTGGCAACGGCCTTACCCACCTTGTAGCCGGCGATGGGGTAGTCAAAGCTCTCGGAGGTGTCGGTGCCAAAGTTCACGACCTCGCAGCCGCGCTCCTTCAGGTGCTCGGAAATGATGTTCTTGAGCTCGACGGCGGCGTGGTCGTTACCGATACCGATCTTCATGGATGGTTCCTCTCTGGTCTGTGCGGCGCAAATGCTAAAGGTGTTTACCGCGTTCGACTGCATGATAGCGCGACTTTTGCGTAAACGCTCGGGCGTTTTTTGGTCAAACGCTTTAGCATGCAACAAGACCGGCTTCTCGTGAATGAATGTCGTCAGTTTGCGCTTGAGCGCCGTCTGCCGGAACCATGGTTGCGGTTTTTGATGCATTGTTATCAAATAAAAGAACTAATTATTTTCGAGAGCCCAGTCCGTTATACAAGTAGGAGATACCTATGCCTACCGATTCCCTTCGTGATGCCGCGTTTTGCGATGTTTTGAACCGCGAGCTTGTCTGTGCGCTCGGCTGCACCGAGCCCATTGCCGTTGCCTATGCAGCGGCACTGGCGAGCCAGACGCTCGGTTGCGAGCCCGATCATATGGACGTTGCCTGCTCGGGCAACATCATCAAGAACGTTAAGAGCGTGACCGTGCCCAACTCGGGTGGTATGCACGGTATTGAGGCGGCAGCCGTGCTGGGTGCCGTGGGTGGCGACGCTAAGAGCGCTCTCGAGGTGCTCGAGAGCGTTAACGATGAAGACCGTGCACGCGTGGCCGAGCTCCTCGCCGACGCCGGCTACTGCGATGTGTCGCTTGTCGAGGGTGTGCCCAACCTCTACATCAAGGTGACTGCCACGGCCGGGGGCCATACCGCGGTCGTCGAGATTACCGATCATCACACCAATGTCACGTGCCATACGCTCGACGGTATTCCGGTATGCGGCAAGTCGGCGGGGGAGTGTGCCGCCTGCGCCGAGCGTGTGGTGGCCGAGCGGGCGGCGGATAAGGCCGACACGCCCATGTCGATTGAGTCCATCATCGACTTTATTGAGGACGGCGACATTGAGGACGCCCGCGCTGCCGTTGAGCGTCAGATTGAGCTGAATGGCGCGATCAGTGCCGAGGGCCTTGCGCACGCTTGGGGCGCCGAGGTGGGCCGCACGCTGCTGGGTGCTCGTGCCGATGACGTCGCCTGCCGTGCCCGTGCCCGTGCGGCCGCCGGGTCCGACGCCCGCATGAACGGCTGCGCGCTGCCGGTCGCCATTGTGTGCGGCTCGGGCAATCAGGGCATTACCTGCGCATTGCCCGTCATGGAGTATGCCGAGTACCTGCGTTGCGACCACGAGCGCCTGGTGCGCGCCGTGATGCTGTCCGATCTTATCGCCGTGCATATCAAGAGCTATATTGGTGCGCTCTCGGCGTTTTGCGGTGCTATTTGCGCCGCGTGCGGCGCCGGCGCTGCGATTACCTGGCTGTGCGGTGGCACGCGCGAGCAGATTGGCGCGACGGTCTCGAATACGCTCGGTAACGTGGGCGGCATCGTGTGCGACGGCGCCAAGGCGAGCTGTGCCGCCAAGATCTCGGCTGCCGTCGATGCGGCGATTCTGGGCCATGATATGGCCATGCAGGGTCGCGGCTTCCGCGCCGGCGAGGGCCTGATCCAAGATACCGTTGAGCAGACAATCGCCAGCATGGGCTACGTGGGCCGTGTGGGTATGAAAGATACCGACGTCGAGATCCTCAACATCATGATCGGCAAAACCCAGGTGTGCTAGATATTAAGTTGCGGTGAGATAGTTCCTAAAATTACCCGGGTGAGGGGCAAACAGGAACTATCTCACCGCAACTGCGCTAGATGTTCTGGCGCCTATGATAGTTCGTCGGCTATTTGGTGCTCGTAGAAGGCCTCGATTACGGCGTTAAAGTCGTGGGCGAAATCTTCCATGGTTCCGCGCCAGGTGGCGCGTCCCGGTTTTCCTTGGCCCACAAAGGCGGTTTGGATGCCGCAATCGGGGGACGGGAAGTCGCGTTTGGGATCGTTGCCCACCATAAGGACCTCGTGCGGCTCGAGTCCCATCACCTGAAGCTGCTCTAGATAGTAGGTGGCATCGGGCTTGCAGCGGGTGGTGTTTCCCATGTGCGTGACGAGCTCAAAGGGAGCGTCGGCCAGGTCGCCCCAACCCATGCGGCACTCGATGGCCCCCTGGGGAAAGCTGGGGTTGGTAAAGAGCGCGCAACGCAGCCCTGCGTCCTGTACGGCCTGGAGCGCGGCGTGTGCGCCCGGCATGGCGTGGGCGTTAATGACATCGTCGTTCTTGTACGGAAGAACTTCGCGGTCGTAGTAGGTAAACGCCTCGTAGATGAGGGGATCGGAGAGGCGGATCCCGCATCGGCGCTCGACCTCTTCTTGGTAAAACTCAAGATTGGTGCGGTTGTCCGTGCCGCTGCGGCGATTGGCGTTGAGGTCGACCAGGATGGTGCCGAGGCGTGCCATCGTGCCACCGCGGCTGCGGCGCCCGATATCCGCGAGCATCGAAGAGACATCCTTAAAATAGCGAAGGATGAACGCGTTGAGGTTGATGCTGAGAAGCGTCTCGTCCATATCGAAAACGACTGCTTTGAGCACGCGGGCACCTTTCTCGAAAAATCGATCTAGAATCGTTGGCTCCGGATACTTTACCCCAAAGCCGAATGCCTAGCTGGTTATCGTCCAGTTGCGGAGACGTGTGTTCATAAGATTACGAAAAAGTCTCCACACGAGTAAAAAATCGCAGTTCACGCTTGAAATCGAACTCATTTCCCCGTAACCTATACGAACGTGATTGCATAAGCGTCACATTAGTATCTGTCGGCTCCCGAGTGTTCCTAAACGTTGTGTGCTTGTCGCACCCTTCTGTAGGTCCTAGCAATCGGGGCCCCGTAGTTCGAAAGGGGTCCACCTTTGAGTGAGATTCAGAACTCGTCCATTTTCTCTCTTGACGATGTCAACGAGGAGGAGATGAACAACCTCATCGACGGTACGATTACCGACTTTGATGAGGGCGATCTCGTTAACGGCACTGTCGTTAAGATCGAGCATGACGAGGTGCTCGTTGACATCGGATTCAAGTCCGAGGGCGTTATCCCGGTCCGCGAGCTGTCCATCCGCAAGGACGCTAACCCTGCAGACATCGTTGCACTCGGTGATCCCATCGAGGCTCTGGTTCTCCAGAAGGAGGACAAGGACGGTCGTCTGGTCCTGTCCAAGAAGCGTGCCGAGTACGAGCGTGCTTGGAACCGCATCGAGGAGAAGTTCAACTCCGGCGAGAACGTCGAGGGCGAGGTTATCGAGGTTGTCAAGGGCGGCCTGATCCTCGACATCGGCCTGCGTGGCTTCCTGCCCGCTTCCCTCGTCGACCTCCGTCGCGTCAAGGACCTCACCTCCTACATGGGCACCCGCATCGAGGCTCGCGTCATCGAGATGGACCGCAACCGCAACAACGTCGTCCTCTCCCGTCGCGTCGTTCTCGAGGAGTCCCGTAAGGCCGAGCGCTCCGAGATCCTGTCCAAGCTCAAGTCTGGTATGCGTCTCCAGGGCACCGTTTCCTCCATCGTCGACTTCGGCGCCTTCGTTGACCTCGGCGGTATCGACGGCCTCATCCACATCTCCGAGCTTTCCTGGAACCACGTCAACCATCCTTCCGAGGTTGTCAAGGTCGGCCAGGAGGTCGAGGTCGAGGTTCTCGACGTCGACCTCAACCGCGAGCGCATCTCCCTGGGTCTCAAGCAGACCACCGAGGATCCGTGGCGCGCACTGGTCAAGAAGTACCCCGTCGGCGCTATCGTCGAGGGCACTGTGACCAAGCTTGTCCCGTTCGGCGCTTTCGTCGAGCTGGGCTCCAACGTCGAGGGCCTGGTGCACATCTCCGAGATGTCCCCGCGCCACATCGACGCGCCGCAGCAGGTCGTGCACGTGGGCGACGTGGTGAAGGTGAAGGTCATGGACATCAACTCCGACCGTCGCCGCATCTCCCTGTCCATGAAGGCCGCTGCCGACGAGCTGGGCTTCGAGATCGAGGTCGACGAGTCCGTCGTCGTCGAGGAGCGCCCGCGCAAGAAGCGCGAGGACAAGCGCGCCGCCAAGACGGAAGAGGCTGCCGAGTAAGGCACGCCGCACCGCTACCATAGCTTGTGCAAAAGAAAGGGCGAGGTCGTGAGGCCTCGCCCTTTTTGTGCTTGCTTTCGAAAAGAGCCTTTCGCGGAAGCGCCGATATAATTTCGCTCCCTACTTAGCGGGGCAGGGAGCCAACGCTTGCCCCAGCGTTGGTCATGCCGCTCTTTGCTGCCGCGCGTGGTGTGCTGTGCGCGGTGGAGCCCGCACTGCGGAGTCCACCGCGCCGCTTATTATCCAGCGTTTCCTTATGCCTCGTCGTCCTTTTGCAGCTCTTTGGCCTCGCGCGCGGCTATTCGCGCCTTCGCGGCCTCTATCCGTTTCTTGCTGTCGCGCTCGAGCTCGTTTATGACGTAGTCGGTATCGCGTTCTATCTGCTTCTTCGCCTTCTGGATGCGCTTGCTCGACCAGTCGTCTATCTGAAATTTTTCGTGCGCTTTCATGCCGAGGAAATAGCCGACGAGTATCGCAGCGAGCGTCCAAACGATCAGCAGGATGTTTCGCAGGAAATCGCCGCCCGCTTCCGTGAACGTCAGCTGTCGGGAAATGTCGTAGTCGCCCGTGGACAGGTAGTTGAGCGCTATGAGGACGACGCCGATTCCGAACGTGCCGAGAGCGAACCCCAGGAACGCGAAGACGTAGAGCACCACCTGCGAGGCGGCGTCTCCCAGTCGCTCTTTCAGAGTCCTTCTTTGTCTTGCCATGACATACCTCCTGGTTGCGCGACCGCTGCGGTATCGAGCGTTGTCGAGTCGCTGCTGCAGCGCCCTCGCGCTGTGAAGCAGCTCCGCTCTCCATGCCCTTGCAGCGTACCACGCAGCGGACTCGGCTGCTACGAAGGGAGGCAGATGCCGCCGCGAAGAGCGTCAGGCACCGCTGCTACGCCACGTAGGTCGGCAGACTCTGTTGCCACGAAGGGTGGCGACCATCACACGACGGGTCAGCGCGCACACTGGTTGCGAATGGCGAAAAGTGACCGATGTGAGCTATTGGAACATAGAGAAACGGAACCAATGCAGGCGCTGAGGGAATGAATGCAGCAAAGCGCCCTGAAATCACCGTGTCCGATAGCTGACATCGGCGCGTATTTGTCACAGGGGGATTCCGCTCGGCTGCGATTGAATCGCAGCGGGCCTCTCTTATAATACCGGGCATTGAATACGGCAGGTGCGAGGGCGAACGGAAGGAGGACGGCATGGCACGTGCGCAAGCGAGCGACACCGGAGCGCGCGGCGCGAGTGACGCCGGGGCACGCGGCGTAAACAGCACCGGAGCACGCGGCGTAAGCGGCGTCGGAGCGCGCGGTAAGAGCGACACCGGATCATGCGGCGCGAGCGGTGTCGCAAGCGACGTCAGCGTGTCGAAAGGGCACGTGGCGTTGGGCGCAAGCGACGCCAGCGTTCCGAAAGGGCGCGTGGCGTTGGGAATGAGCGGCGGCGTGGACAGCTCCGCCGCCGCCGTGGTGCTCATGGCCGACGGCTGGGAGGCCGTGGGCGTCACGTGCGTGTTCCACGACGACGCCCGCAGCGAAGCCGCCGTCCGTGACGCAGCGGCCGTGTGCCGCCGGCTGGGCATCCCGCACACGGTGCGCGATAGCACGGCCGTGTTCCAGCGCTGCGTGGTGGAGCCCTTCGTGCGCGACTACGCGACAGGGCTCACCCCCAGCCCGTGCGTGGGCTGCAATGCGACGTGCAAGGTGCCCGAGCTGCTGGTTGCCGCCGACGAGTTGGGGTGCTCGCACGTGGCCACCGGCCATTACGCGCGCATCGCCCAGCGAAAGGACGACGGGCGCTTCCTGCTGCGGACCGCGCTCGACGACGCGAAGGATCAAAGCTACATGCTTGCCCTGCTCTCGCAGGAGCAGCTCTCCCGCTTGCTGCTGCCGCTGGGCGGCGCGACGAAGCTCGCCGTGCGCGCTGTGGCGGATGACGCGGGCCTGCCGGTGGCGCAGAAGCCCGAAAGCCAGGACATCTGCTTCGTGGAGGGCTCGTATGCCGACTTTCTGGAAAGCCGGGGCGTGACGGGCACGCCGGGGGAGATCGTGGATGCCGCCGGGCGGGTGCTCGGCGAGCACCAGGGCCTGTTCCGCTACACGGTGGGGCAGCGCAAGGGGCTGGGCATCGGCGGGGCGCCCGAACCGTACTTCGTCGTGGAGAAGCGCCCGGACGAGAACCGCCTCGTCGTAGGGTTCAAGGACGAGGCGGTCATCCGTGGCG
>ERZ827512.1722-NODE-1722-length-20168-cov-3.243375_pt1 | contig 20168 bp, 18 predicted proteins | sample MGYA00519916_ERZ827512 | MGnify/ENA primary metagenome ERZ827512 (study PRJEB31778, sample SAMEA3449335) | human gut metagenome | biome: human gut; feature: human-associated habitat; material: faeces | place: United Kingdom | collected 2010/2012 ... | reverse complement strand
AGGTCGCCCGCCGTCGACACCGCTTCGCCGCCACTGCGCCCAAGCGCGGAGGAAAACCATGTGAAAGATGACTCATCCATGACCGAAAACCCACCTGCGGCGGAGGAAAGAGAAATCGCCCGCTTCGGCGCGTGGAAACCCGTCACTGGTTTTCGGTCATCGTTAAGCCGCGGAAACAAGCGCGCGACCTGGCACGACACCGGTTTTCCGCCGTTTCCACCATGCTTATTATTGTTATTACTCTTATATATATCTTACGAAAAGGCGGGAAAGAATACGGGCGGACAAAGACGCGATCGCCATGTGCTCGATGCTCGAAACCCCTTCTCCCTTGCAGATCGTGATTTCCTTCGGCTCGAAGCCGCCCAGCGCGTCGCTTGTCCTTTCTGGCAACACCGTGGGCTTCTCGTCCAGGCGAACGCCGATGGTATATCCTGTCTCATCGAGAAACAAGCACAGCCACACGACCACATCGAGCATGGAATGCGTACGGCATGATGCCATCCGAGCGAAAGGGGCCGGCGTTGAAGTTCAGCATCAACCAGAGCGAGCTGCAGAACGCGCTCACCATTGTCATGAAGGGCGTCTCCTCGCGCGCGACGCTGCCCGTCCTTGCGGGCGTCCATTGCCGCGCGACCGGCGACACGTTGACGCTTCAGACGACCGACCTGAAGCTTTCCGTCCAATATCACGTGAACGCGCTCGTGGAAGAGGAGGGCGAGACCGTCATTCCCGGCAAGCTTGTCTCCGACATCGTGAAGAGCCTGCCCGATGCCGCCGTGCATGTGGAAGCGGGCGAGGATGCCGCCTCCATCATCTGCGATGCCGCGTCGTTCTCCTTGAAAACGCTGCAAGCCCAGGATTTCCCCGCATTCCCCGAAGTGGTGCCGCAACAGACCATCGCCGTGCCGTTCCCAGAGTTCGCCGCCATGGTCAAGCGCGTGGCGCGCGTCGTCTCGCGCGATGAGAGCCGCGCGATCTTGACCGGCATCCTCGTCACGAACGAGAACGGCATGCTGCGCATGGTCGCCACCGACTCCTACCGCCTCGCCATCACCGAAGCGCCGCTGCCGGACTCCGAGGCCGAGGACTTCCAGGCCGTCATTCCCGGCGCGTTCCTGCAGGACATTGCCGCCCTGCCGCGCACGGACGATCAGGTCACCATCGCGCTGGCCGACAACCAGATTGTCGTGCGCTATCAGGACACGGTGTTCGTGAACCGTCGCCTGGAAGGCACGTACCCGAACTACCGTCAGCTGCTTCCTGATTCCTACGCGACGCGCGTGGGGTTCGACACGGCGCAGCTTGCCTCCGCCGTAAAGCGCACCTCGCTGCTCAGCAGCACCACGAGCCCGATTCGCTTCGACGTGAACGCGGCGTCGAACACTACGCAGCTGTCCACGGTGACCCAGGACGTGGGCGCGGCGCAGGAGACGCTCGCGAGCGCCGTGGAGGGCGAGGACGTGGTCGTCGCGTTCAACTATGCGTACGTGCTTGACGGCCTCGGCGCCGTCGAGACCGATCGCGTGTACCTTGAGGCCCAGGATTCACGTCGTCCGGGCATCTTCAAGGCTGACGAGGGCGAGAACTTCCTCTACCTGGTCATGCCGGTTCGCCTGTCCTAGCGGGGTATCGCGGTGGGATTGCGCCTGCGAAAGGTGCGGCTCGAGTCGTTTCGCAGCTATGACCGGTTCGAGCTGGATGACATCGGAGCGCTCACGGTGCTCGACGGCGAGAACGCCGCCGGCAAGACGAACGCGCTCGAGGGCGTGCAACTGCTCACGGCCCTCTCCTCGTTCCGTCACCCGACGGCGCGGCAGCTTGTGGCGTGGGGCCATGACGCGGCGCGCCTTTCCGCGCGCATCGAAGGCGACGACGGGCGCCTGCTTGAAGTGGATGCCGTGCTGAAGGAGGGCTCGCGCACGTATCGGCTGAACGGGAAGCCCCGCCGCGCCGCCGAGCTTCGCGGCATGCTGCCGGCCGTGTGCTTCACTCCCGACGACCTTGAGCTTGCGAAAGGGTCGAACGGCGTGAAAAGGACCGCGCTCGACGACATGGGCTCGCAGATGAGCCGCAACTACCATGCCGTGCGGCGCGACTATGAAAAGATGCTGCGCCAGAAGAACCGTCTCCTGAAAGACGGCGCGCCCGCCGCCTTCCGCGCGAGCGTGGATGACGTGCTGGTCGCCGTCGGCGCGCATTTGACCGCGAAGCGCGCCGACGTGCTCGCGCGCCTTCGCCCGTACGTGCAGGACTACTACCGCACGCTCTCAGGGGGCGTCGAGCGCGTGGACGTGTCGTACGTGCCCTCGTGGGTCTCATGGGACGCGGAGCGCCCGTGGGAGAGGGCGTTCGCGCTTGAAGAGGCCCGTTCCGAGCTGGCGCGCGCGGTGGAAGCGGGATCGCAGCGCGAGCTTGACCGCGGTCGCGCGCTGTGGGGCCCGCACGCCGACGCCATCGCGTTCTTCGTGGACGGCCGCAATGCCGCGCAGTTCGCAAGCCAGGGACAGCAGCGCTCGCTCGTGCTGGCTTTCAAGCTGGCGGAGGTGGCGCTCGTGCGCGAGATGACAGGGCAGCAGCCCGTCCTTTTGCTGGACGACGTCATGAGCGAGCTCGACGCCCGCCGGCGCGACGCGCTCGTCGAGTTCATCGAGGGCGACATCCAAACGTTCATCACGACAACGAACCTGGGGTACTTCTCGAAGAGCCTGCTCGACCGCGCCCGTATCGTACGGCTGCGCAAAGACGAGGGCGTGACGCACGTGGAGATGGACGTCGATTTGCCGCGCGAGACGCCGGAAGGCCAAGCTGGCCGCAGGACGGGCGATGGCGTGCGCATGGTCGATGCCGAGGGGGATGAGCGCCCATGAGGAGAATGCAGAGCGTGTCGTTGTCGCGCGAGATGGAGCGCGCCTTGGTCGCGCTCGGCGCCGATGTCGACCGCATGCGCATCGAGCGCCGCGCGGCGCAGGTGCGCGCTATGTGGGCGGACATCGTGGACGAGCCGATCGTGCGTCATACGAACGCCGTCTACATCAGGCGTACCGATGCGGGCAAGGAGCTCATCGCCTACGTGGACGAGAGCATGTACGCGGCAGAGCTCAATGCGCGCCGCGAGCTCATCAAGCTCCAATTCCTTCGCCGATACGGGGAGGAGATTGGAGCGTTCAAGATCCTTATCTCACGCGGCAGGTACAAGCACAACTATCCGTTTGCGCGGCCGAAAGAGGCGGATTACGACGAGGCGTGCACTCCTCAACCGTTGCAGGATGACCAGAGAGCCGCGCTTTCGGCCGCGCTCGATAAAGTGGACAACCCTGAGCTTCGCAAGAGCTTAGAGCGCGCCGCTTCGGCCGATATGGCATGGAAAAATGGCGCCAAGGTCAAAAATGACGTCAAGTCACAAGAGTAAGCCTCAAAGAGGCCGTGAAAGCCTGTAAACAACGTGAAATAAGCCTGTACTGCATCGCATGGTGATAAACTAGGCAGGTTGACGCGTTCTCGCGTCATCTGACCACATCAGCAGACGAAAAGGAGTAGTACGTGGCTCAGAACAAATCCGAGCACTACGACGGTTCGGACATTCAAGTTCTCGAAGGGCTTGAGGCCGTCCGCAAGCGTCCGGGCATGTATATCGGTTCCACCGGCCCGCGCGGTCTGCACCACCTGGTCTACGAGGTCGTCGACAACTCCGTCGACGAGGCGTTGGCAGGCTATTGCAATCGCATCGAGGTCTGGATTCACGAGGACAACTCTATCACGTGCCTCGACAACGGCCGCGGTATCCCGGTCGACAAACATCCGAAAGAGAAGATTCCGACGGTCGAGGTCGTCTTGACCATCCTGCACGCCGGCGGCAAGTTCGGCGGCGAGGGCTACAAGGTCTCCGGCGGCCTGCACGGCGTCGGCGTGTCCTGCGTGAACGCGCTGTCCTCGCGCCTGGAAGTCCAGGTCGCGCGCGACGGCAAGATTTATGAGATTGCGTTCGAGCGCGGCAAGACCGTCGAGAAGCTGCACGAGGTGGGCACGGCGAAGCACACGGGCACCCGCGTCACGTTCTGGCCTGATCCTGAGGTCTTCACCGAGACGACCGTGTTCGACTACACGACGCTGGCCAACCGCTTCCGCGAAATGGCCTTCCTGAACAAGGGCCTGCACATCGTCTTCCACGACGAGCGCGACCGCGACGACGAAGGCAACCCGCACACTGAGGAGTTCGTGTACTCCGGCGGCATTCGCGACTTCGTGAAGTACCTGAACGAGGGCAAGGAAACGCTCAACAAGCCCATCTACTTCGAGGCCGAGAACGCCGACGGCACGGTCGAGGTGGCCATGCAGTGGTCCACGTCGTACTCCACCAACTCCGTCATGTCGTTCGCGAACAACATCAACACGCACGAGGGCGGCACGCACCTCGACGGTTTCAAGCAGGCCGTCACGCGCACGATCAACGAGTACGCGCGCAGCAAGGGTATCCTGAAGGAGAAGGACAACAACCTCTCCGGTGACGACACGCGCGAGGGCCTGGCGGCCGTCGTGTCCGTCAAGCTGCACGACCCGCAGTTCGAAGGCCAGACGAAGACGAAACTCGGCAACACGGAGATTCGCCCGCTCGTCCAGAATGCCGTCACGCAGGGGCTGGCCGAGTTCCTGGAAGAGAACCCGGCGCCGGCGAAGCGCATCATCGGCAAGGCGACGCAGGCGCTCAAGGCGCGCGAGGCCGCCCGCAAGGCGCGCGAGATGACGCGCCGCAAGGGCGTGCTGGACTCTTTCGCCCTGCCGGGCAAGCTGGCCGATTGCTCGTCGAAGAACGCGGCCGAGTCCGAGATTTTCATCGTCGAGGGCGACTCGGCAGGCGGCTCGGCGAAGCAGGCGCGCAACCGTAAGTACCAGGCCATCCTGCCGTTGCGCGGCAAGATCCTGAACGTCGAGCGCGCTGGCCTGCACCGCGCCCTGTCGTCCGACACCATCAGCAGCCTGATCACCGCCATTGGCACGAACATCGGTGACGATTTCGACGCCGACCAGGCGCGCTACCACCGCATCATCATCATGACCGATGCCGACGTCGACGGCGCGCACATCCGCTGCCTGCTGCTGACGTTCTTCTATCGCTACATGCCGGAGCTCATCAACCGCGGGTACATCTACATCGCGTGCCCGCCGATCTACGGCGTGAAGAAGAAGAACACGCGCAGCACGAAGATTGAGCGCTACATCTACGACGAGAGCGCCCTGTCCGAGACGCTCGCCGAAATGGGCGGCTCCGAGAAGTTCGACGTCCAGCGCTACAAGGGCCTGGGCGAGATGGACCCGGAGCAGCTGTGGGAGACCACCATGGAGCCCGAGACCCGCACGCTTCTGCGCGTCAACATCGACGACGCCGCCGAGGCCGAGCGCGTGGTCTCCGAGCTCATGGGTGACCAGGTCGAACCGCGCAAGGAGTTCATCCAGAAGCACGCGAAGGACGTCCGCTTCCTGGACTTTTAGGGGTTCCGCCGGTCTTGCCGACCGGTGGAACGTGATAACCACCTCTCTTGAAGGAGAAGTACGTGGCAGAAGAAAACAACAATAACGAGCTTGAGGGCGCCGCGCCCGAGGCGGCTCCCGAGGCCGCCGAGGATGCTCAGGCGGAGGTCGTCGAGGACGGCATCCGTTCGGCGGAGCTGGGGCGCGAGATGCGCACCTCGTTCCTCGAATACTCCATGAGCGTTATCGTCGCCCGTGCGCTGCCCGATGTGCGCGACGGCCTGAAGCCGGTTCATCGCCGCATTCTGTACGCGATGAACGAGTCCGGCTACACGCCGAACCGTCCGCACATGAAGTCGGCGCGTACGGTCGGCGACGTGATCGGTAAGTACCATCCGCACGGCGATTCGGCCGTGTACGACACTATGGTCCGCCTGGCGCAGCCGTTCTCCATGCGCGTGCCGCTCATTGACGGCCATGGCAACTTCGGCTCCATCGACGGTGACTCCGCGGCGGCCATGCGCTACACCGAGGCGCGCCTCGACAAAGCGGCCATGGAGTTGCTGCGCGATCTCGAGAAAGAGACCGTCGACTTCACGCCGAACTATGACGAGAGCCTCGAGGAGCCGGTGGTCTTGCCGGCGCGCTTCCCGAATCTGCTCGTCAACGGTAGCAACGGCATCGCGGTCGGCATGGCGACGAACATCCCGCCGCACAACCTGGGCGAGGCCATCGACGCCACCTGCCTTATGTTGGACAACCCGGACGTCACGACCGACGAGCTCATGGCCGTCATGCCGGGTCCAGACTTCCCCACCGGCGGCATCATCATGGGCCGCAAGGGCATCGTCGACGCGTATGAGACCGGCCGCGGTAGTCTGACCGTCCGCGCGAAATGCCGCGTGGAAGAGGGCAAGAACGGCAAGAGCTCCATCGTAGTGACGGAGATCCCCTACCAGGTCAACCGCACGAAGCTGCTCGAGAAGCTCGCCGAGCTCGTGCGCGAGAAGAAGCTGCCCGAGGTCTCGAACATCCATGACGGCGCCGACCGCACGGGCATCGACATCGTCATCGAGCTCAAGCAGAACGCCATTCCGCAGGTCGTGCTCAACAAGCTGTACAAGCACACGCAGTTGCAAGTGGGCTTCGGCGTCATCATGCTCGCCCTGGTCGACGGCGTGCCGCGCGTTCTCTCGCTCAAGGAGACGCTCTTCCACTACATCAAGCACCAGGAAGACGTCATCGTGCGCAGGACGCGCTACGACCTGGCGAAGGCCGAAGCGCGCGCTCACATTCTCGAGGGCTACATCATCGCGCTCGACCACATCGACGAGGTCATCCACATCATCCGTTCCTCGCAGACCGACAAAGAGGCCGCCGAGCGCTTGATGTCCGCGTTCTCGCTGTCCCAAAAGCAGGCGGAGGCCATCCTGGAGATGCGCCTGCGCCGCCTGACTGGCTTGGAGCGCGAGAAGATCGAGGAAGAGCTCGCCGAGCTGCGCGAGCGCATTGACTTCTATCGTCGCGTCCTCTCCGACGAGAGCCTGGTTCGCCAGATCATCAAGGAGGAGATGCTCGAGATCAAGAAGAAGTTCAACACGCCGCGCCGCACCCGTATTGCCAACGAGGCGAAAGAGCTCGACGTGGAGGACCTGATCGCTGACGAGCAGATGGTCGTCACGGTGACGAAGGCCGGCTACGTCAAGCGCCTGCCGGTGGCCACCTACCGCCAGCAGAAGCGCGGCGGCAAGGGCATGCAGGGCGTGAACCTCAAGGACAACGACTTTGTCGAACACTTGTTCGTTGCTTCCACGCACGCTTACATGCTGTTCTTCAGCACCAAGGGCAAGGTCTACCGCGTGAAGGTCTACGAGATCCCCGAAGCGTCCCGCCATGCGCGCGGCACGGCCATCGTGAACCTGCTGCCGCTTGAGAAGGGCGAGACCATTTCGGCGGTCATCGCGGCGAAGGACTTCCCCGAGGACGAGTACCTCATGTTCGCCACTGAGCACGGCATGGTGAAGAAGACGTCCATGAAATTGTACGATCGCACGCGCCGCGACGGTTTGATTGCCATCAACCTCAAGGACGGCGACGAGCTGGTGAGCGTCAAGCGCGTGGCGCCGGGCGACCGCGTCATCATGGTGTCTTCTGCCGGCAAGGCTATCCGGTGGAGCGAGGAAGAAGCGCGCGCCATGGGGCGCGACACCACGGGCGTGCGCGGCATGACCGTTCCGCCGGGCATGCGTGTCCTGGGCATGGAAATCGCGAAACCGGGCACCGAGCTCTTCGTCATCACGGAGAAGGGCTACGGCAAGCGCACGCCGATTGCCGAGTACCCTGAGCACCATCGTGGCGGCCAGGGCGTCTTCACGATCACGATGACGGAGAAGAAGGGCTTGCTCGCTGCCATGAAGGTGGTGCACGAGGGCGACGAGGTCATGATTATCTCGGAAGAGGGCGTCGTGGTGCGCACGCCGGTCAAGGGCATCTCGCAGCTTGGCCGCTCCACCCAGGGTGTCCGCGTCATGAACGTGGCCGACAAAGACAAGGTCACGGCGGTTGCCATCACCAACAGCGGCGGACGCAAGAAGCGCGATAAGTCCGTGGAAGAGCCTGACACCATCGTTGATGTCGATGAGAGCGCATCGATGGAGGGCTTGACGGAGGACGACATCGACGCGATGGACGAGTAGCCAAGCTTTCCTTGCGCTGACAATGCGGTAAGAACGCCGGGACGTGCGTGCTGCGCGTCCCGGCGTTTTGTTTCACGTGAAACAACGTGTCCTGCAAACATGCCCTGTTCTTACACGCTGCGCTTGTACGCGCCATAATCATACACACCACAGTCTTGCGAATTGCGAACCCAACGCGTGCAGCAGACTGCAGCAGGCAAGGTTTCTCGTACTCTGGCGTTCAGGGTTTTACTGCTCGAAGTCCTCCGGTTCGAGCGTCTGCACGAATGACTTGAACGCCTCGAGCTCGGTCGCGCGGTCGGCGCGCTTGCGGTAGACGAAGGGATAGCTCGCGCGGTCGAGCACGGACTCTTCGACGTAAATGGGCGCATTCTGACGGAGTGCGAGCGAAATCGCGTCGCTTGGTCGTGCATCCAAATCGACCAAGCGATCGTGCTGACGAAGGTACAAACGCGCATAGAACATAGAGCCGCGCACGTCGGAGATGAGCACATGGTCGATGGTGGCGTCGAGGTTCGTAAGCGCGTCGAGCATCAGGTCGTGGGTCATTGGGCGCGCGAACTTCGCCTTTTCGAGCGCCACGCCCAGCTGGGTTGCCTCTGCCACGCCCACCCAAATAGGCAGGATACGCGAGCTAACGTGGTCATCCGTCTCCGTTGGTTCCTCCAGCAGCGGCTGGAGCACGAGTACGCACGGTGCCGGTGCCGTCGAGACTACCAACGTCTGTACGTTCACTTCAACCATGCTGTCACCCCGCTTTCGCTGTGTTTCATGATACCGAAAGTTGAAGCTGGCGGATTGAAATCGGCGGGATAAAAGAGTGGCGTGGCTTCGTGCGGTACGGAACGCCTTGTAGAGCCACTTCGTGTGGTGCAGAACACCTTGTAGAACCACGAAGAGAGAGCTATAAAATTGTCTATTCTCTCTAAAATGAATATCTACGCATAAATAATTGAATATTTTGCGCACTATTCGAACATACTTGCGTAGAGATGAATAGAAAAGGCATCAACCAAAGGTAGCGGGGCTTTTCGGTAAAGAAAAAGTCAAAAAAGTTCTTGCGTTCAGACATACGTGTCGGTATATTAATCAAGCACGCTTTTTCGGGCCCATAGCTCAGTTGGCTAGAGCGCACGACTGATAATCGTGAGGTCACAAGTTCGAATCTTGTTGGGCCCACCATCTAAAACGTGCTAACATATGTGATGATAAACGCTCCACCGTGAGCCGAGTTTGCCGGTGGAGCGTTTATTGTGTCTACGGGGCATTAGCTCAGCTGGGAGAGCGCGGGCTTTGCAAGCCTGAGGTCAGGGGTTCGATCCCCCTATGCTCCACCACCTTCACCGGGTTGGAAAACTTCCAGCCCGTTTTTTTATTTTTAGGATTAGAACCTGCCCGCGAAGCGTCCTGATGGCATAAGGGGTCCTGATGGCATAAGAAAGCTAAACCCATGAAGGTCGTTTTTAACCCCCGTAAAGGCCGTTCATCTATTTGCAATGAGCCACCACATACGCCACGAGCTGCCAAATCCGTCGAAATGGCACAAACCAGGCTCTCTGCGCAGGAAAAGACTCACGTATCTGCCAAATCGGCCGAAATGGAACGAGAAATACGAAGTGAACAACACTTTCTGATGAAATATCCACTAAGAGTATAACTGTGAACTGGTGAAATATTTTCATCCACAAAGGCTGCCGGGTTTCGCTTGCGCGAATGACGCGGTGAAAGCCGTCTGCGAGTTTCTTTCTCGTGCCATTTCGGCCGATTTGGCAGATGAACACTGTTCATCATGCACGGGATCGCTCGTTTTGCCATTTCGACGGATTTGGCATGATGAGAGGGTTTAGCGCCATGTGAACTTCACGTTGCTCCGTGTTGCTCCTGCCGCCTTTCGCTGGTCTGGTGCTACGGGTCTCGGCGCCATGGAGACGCATGTCGAAACCAGTATGGAGCTCACGCGACCTGTGCGCGCAAAATACCTCTCAGGAGTGCATTGGTGAGGAGCGCATCGAGGGGCGCATTGGTGAGGATCCTATTGATAAGGAGCGCGCCGAGCCCCCCCTTTTTTTTCTTTAAGAGCGCATGCTCCTACTGTTGCGGCGCATGAGCGCGCCAGCGAGCACACAGAGTATCGCCTGCACGCAGGCGGGGGCAATCCACACGCCGTTCAACCCGAAAAGCGCGCCAAGGCCGAACGCGCAGGGTGCGATAAGGATGGCCTCGCCGCACACGAGCGCAGTGGACGACCTCGCGTTGTCGATCGCGTAGAAGAACGACGTGCTAGCGTGCGTGTACGCGAAGAATAGGTACGCCAGCGAGAAAATGGGCATCGCCCAGGCCACAAGTGCCGCGGCGTCGGGCGAGGTGCCGAACAACAGCGGAATCTCATTGCGCGCGAGGTAGACCACCGCCACACCCATAAGTGCAATGCTGTACGTCGCCACGTAGTTGGTGTTCCGCAGGCGACGCACGTTGTCGTAGTCGCCCGCCCCGTACTTCTTGCTGATGAGCGGCTGGCTGCCGTCGCCGATGCCCTGTATGAGCATCTGGATGATGCACGCGACATACGCGATGACGGCGTACGCGGCAACAGCAAGCTCGCCACCATGGATGACGGCGCTATTGTTGATGAAAATGACCGTGAACTCGGGCAGCAAGGTCAGCCCGCACGGCGCAATGCCCAGCTTAAGGATATGGGCGACCACGAAGCCTTGCGGCTTGAAGTCGGCGCGCGCAATGCGGTTCGCCGGACGTGCGAAGAAGAGCGCGCACATGACGAACGACACGAGCTGTGACGCGGCGGTCGCCCAGCCGGCGCCGGCAGTTCCCCACCCCAGCACCATGACGAATAACCAGTCCAAGAACACGTTCACGATGCCGCCGGTCATGCTCACGGCCATGGCATAGCCAACTTTGCCCTTATTGCGCACAAGTGGAAGGCAACCGGCGGCGATGATTTGGAATGGCGCGCCGAGCATGATGGCGTTGATGTAGTGGACCGCTTGCTCAAGCGTCTCGCCGCGCCCACCGAGCAGGTACGCGATCGGATGGGACAGGAAGATGGCGAAGACCATGAGCGGTATGGCCACGATAAGCAGCAGCGAGAACGTCGTCCCCATTGCCCGTCGCGCCGCCGCAGGGTCGCCTTTACCCACGTTGATGGAGGCGATGACGCCGCCTCCCATACCAATGCCCGTGGCCACGGCGGTCATAAGCTGCACGAGCGGATAGGCAACGTTCACGCCCGCCAGTCCGGCGTCCCCCACCGCATGTCCGACGAACACGCCGTCGACGATGCTGTAAATGCTCACGAGCGTGAAGGTGAGCATGGTGGGGACGATGTATTTCAGGTATTCGCGCACAAGGCCTCGCTTGATGAACACGATTTCCTCCGATTTTGTTAATTGGCGTGTGTTTGGTCGCTCGCTCAAAGGGTTGAACAGGCTGCGTGATACCATAACAGGTCGGTTTAAGAAACGGCGCGCGTTCCTGCGCGCATGCTATCCAGCGACAGAGAAGGGGAACTGTGACCAGGGACGAGGCGCTGCGCATACTCGGTCTTGACGAGTCTGCCACGGCCGACGAGATCAAGGCGGCCTACAAGGAGAGCGCGCAGATTCTCCACCCCGACCGTTTCGCGAAGAACAAGAAGCTCCAAGACCGCGCGACCGAGCAGTTCAAGAACCTGCAGGAAGCCTACGATGTCCTCATGGACCCGACAAAGCAGACGGCCCCGTCGCGCCACGGGCGCGCGCACGCGGCACGCCCGGCAGAGAGCTACACCACCGCCTCTGACATCGAGGCGCGCCTTGCCGGCATCGCCGCGGCGCGCGTGCAGTTGGTGGCGGAGCGCGACGCCGCCCTGGACAAGCGCCGCAACGGGCTCATCATCCTGCTCGTCGGGTTGATTCTGGCGGCGGTGTTTCGCCGCTCCCCTTTCGCCATCGCTCTTGGCAGCACGGCCATCATCTGGGGTATCGTGCAGGCGGCGTCCCAACAGCGTGACGTCATGACGCTCAATGAGCACCTGAACGCCCTTACGAAGGAAAAGCGTCAGCTGCTCGAGCGGTTGGACGCGCTATAGCGTCATCCGGCCGACGGCGCCGCGCGCTGAGCGCGCGCCTCGCTCCCGGCCGTGAAGCTTACGAACACCGCGCGGCATCCGCGCTCTTCAATCCTCGAAGCAACCACCGAAGGAAGGCACATGAAGCAAGAGAACATCCGCAACGTCGCCATCATCGCGCACGTCGACCACGGCAAGACCACCCTCGTCGACCGCCTGCTCTACACCGCGGGCGTCTTCCGCGAGAACCAGCAGGTCCAGGAGCGCGTGCTCGACTCCAACGACCAGGAGCGCGAGCGCGGCATCACCATCCTGTCGAAGAACATCTCCATCCATTACAAGGGCGTGAAGATCAACGTCATCGACACCCCGGGCCATGCCGACTTCGGCGGCGAGGTCGAGCGCGTGCTCAACATGGCCGACGGCGCCCTGCTCATCGTGGACGCGTACGAAGGCCCGAAGCCGCAGACGCGCTTCGTGCTCTCGCACGCGCTGGCCGCGAACCTGCGCATCGTGGTGGTCGTGAACAAGATTGACCGCCCGAACGCCGACCCGGACGGCGCCGTGGACAAGGTGTTCGACCTCATGGTCGAGCTCGGCGCGAGCGACGAGCAGCTGGACTTCCCCGTCATCTACGCGTCCGCGGTCAACGGCTACGCCCGGTATGAGGTCGAGGACGGCAATATGGACATGCTGCCGCTGCTCGACACCATCCTGAAAGAGATTCCGGCCCCCGAGGTGGAGCCGGACGGCCCGCTCGCCATGCAGGTCTGCACCGTCGACCACAGCAGCTACGAAGGCCGCATCGGCGTCGGTCGCCTGCGCAGCGGCACCATGCACGAGAAAGAGCAGGTGCTCGTGGTGCGCCCGGACGGCACGCAGAAGAACGCCCAGGTTCGCAAGGTGTACACCTTCGACAACCTCGGCAAGGTCGAGGTGCCCCAGGCAGGCGCCGGCGACATCATCGCGGTCATCGGCATCGAGGACGCCGACATCGGCGACGTCATCACCGACCCAGAGAACCCGGTCGAGATGCCGCCCATCGCCGTGGAAGAGCCCACCATGTCCGTTGTGTTCGAGGCGTCCACCAGCCCGCTCGTCGGCCGCGATGGCGAGATTGTGGGCGGCCGCCAGCTCAAAGAGCGCCTGATGCGCGAGAAGGAGAGCAACATCTCCATGCGCATCAACGAGACCGAGGACCGCACGGGCATCAAAGTGGCCGGCCGCGGCGTGCTGCACCTGTCCGTCCTCATGGAGACCATGCGCCGCGAAGGCTTCGAGTTCCAGGTCGGCCGCCCGCAGGTCGTCTACAAGACCGACGACGCCGGCAACAAGCTCGAGCCTATCGAGGAAGCCACCATTGACGTGCCGAACGACTACGCCGGCAAGGCCATCGAGGTCATGGGCAACGCCGGCGGCATCATGGAGAGCATGGCGTCGGACGACACGATGACGCACTTGACCTTCAGCATCCCGTCGCGCGGCACCATGGGCCTGAAAACTCGCATTCTGAACGCCACACACGGCGAGGCCGTCCTGTTCCATCGCTTCCGCGAGTACGGCCCGTTCTCCGGCGAGATGGCCGGTCGCAAGAACGGCAGCATGATTGCCATGACGACGGAGCGCGCCGTGGCATACGCGCTCGACACGCTGCAGGAGCGCGGTCGCCTGTTCGTGGGTCCGGGCGATGACTGCTACGAAGGCATGATCGTGGGCGAGTCCGCCAAGGAAGGCGACATGGTCGTGAACGTCGCAAAGACGAAGAACCTCGGCAACCAGCGCTCCTCCACCGCTGACAAGGCCATCCAGCTCACCCCACCCGTCACGTTCACGCTCGAGGAAGCGCTCGAGTACATCGAGGACGACGAGCTCGTGGAGGTCACCCCGAAGAACATCCGCCTGCGCAAGCGTCTGCTCTCCGCCACGGAGCGCCGCAAGGCCAACAAGCAGTAGCACGCTGCCGCGCGGCAGGACAGCGCGGGTTGCAGCGGGGTTTACCGCGCAGTTTCGGAGGCCCAAGCAACCCGAAAACGCTCAAGAGCAACGAACGGCCGGCTTCATGCCGGCCGTTCGTGCGTTCAGGCGTGCGACGCGTGCCGCCCGTGCGCTCGGACGCGCGTCAACCGTCCGGGCGTCCCGGTGCGCGTCAACTGCCGGGTGTTCAAGGGCGTGGTGGCCACCCGCTCGGTTCAAACGCGTGGGCGTTGGGGCTTGGATGCGCGGATCGGGTACGGCGTTGGGCGCCCGGACGTTCGGGCCGGATGCGGCATGATGGCGACGGAGCTGGTTTCACGACCTCGCGCCGCACACCGCGCGCCTGTCAAGGGCAAGAGGCGTGCTGAACGGAGGAACAATAGTGGACGAGATTTGTGAAATGTATGAGTGGACTATGCCCCTGAAACCCGTATGGGAAAATAGCGCGGTCGAATAATCCCTGATGCGCCTGCATAGGCGGTTGAAAGAGGAAGGCTATATGAAGACCTCGAAATTGTTCCAGGCTGTCGCGGCGGCTGGCCTGACGGGCGCTCTGGCGTTCGGTCTGATGGGCTGCTCGTCCGGCGGCGATTCCACCAGCACGGTCGAAGGCCTCACCGGCGGCGTGGCCGCCACCGTCAACGGCACGGAAATCCAGGAAGACACCGTCACCACCTACATCCAGAAGTTCCGTGAGTCCGCCGGCTACACCGACGAAGAATCGTGGGGCACGTGGATGGCCGAGCAGGGCATGGATCCGAGCGCCGTGCGCGAGCAGGTCATTGACTATTACGTGGGCCAGGAGCTCGTCCGCCAGGCTGCCGAGGAGAACAACGTCTCGATCGATTCTTCCGAGGTCGACGAGGTCGTCAACAACATGAAGGCGAACTACGATTCCGACGAGGCATGGCAGTCCGCGCTGTCGCAGGCAGGCACCGATGAGGAGACCTACCGCTCCTCCGTCGAGATTGGCCTGCTGGAGCAGAAGCTCTCCGACGTCGTTGCCCAGCCCGAGGAGCCGTCCGCTGAGGATCTCGCCTCCTACGCGCAGATGTACGCCACCGCCTACGATGGCGCGAAGCGCTCCTCCCACATCCTGTTCAACACGGGAGACGAGGCCACGGCGCAGGACGTGCTCGACCGCATCAACTCCGGCGAACTGGACTTCGCCGAGGCCGCGAAAGAGTACTCTCAGGACACCGGTTCTGCCGAGAACGGCGGCGATGTGGGCTGGGACAAGCTCAACAACTTCGTGACCGAGTACACCGACGCTCTGAATGGTCTTGAGAAGGACCAGGTCAGCGGTCTGGTGACGAGCGATTACGGCATCCATATCATCAAGTGCACCGACGTGTTCACTGCACCGGAAGAGGTCACGAGCATCGACCAGCTGCCGACCGAGTTCCAGGACGCCATCCGCACCACGGTGGAGAACTCCAACAAGTCCACCGCCTTCTCCGACTGGTACAACAGCTACAAGGAGAGCGCCGACATCCAGATTAACGACATGCCGGAGAACGTGCCGTACAACCTCGACATGAGCGCGTACCAGAGCAGCTCCGACAGCTCTTCCACCGACACCTCTGCAACGGACGGCGCTGCGACCGACAGCGCGACCGAGTCCTCCTCCACGGAAGGCAGCGCGTCGACCGAGGGCTCTTCCGAGAGCGCTTCTGCCGAGACCGCGTCCACGGAGAGCGGCTCCACCGCGGAGAGCGCTTCCGCCTCCAGCTCTTCGAGCGCCAACTAACCACCTCATCAAGCGTGTGAGCTTGTCGAAAGGCCCGTTCTCCGGAACGGGCCTTTTCTCTGCGAAGGAAAACATCATGACTGTCGTGCATCCCCCCTTGCTCAAACTGACCGACGCCGTCGTACGGCGCGCGGGAAAGAACATCCTCGAAGTTCCCTCGTTCACGCTTGCCGAGGGCGAGAGCATGGCGCTTCTCGGCCCGAACGGTGCCGGCAAATCCACGTTCATCAGCTTGATCACGCGCGAGGTTTTCCCGTTGCACCGTGAAGCGCCCCCGGTGGTCTTCCGCGGCCGCGAGCGGTGCACGCTGCAGGAAGTCAAAGCGTGCGTGGGCATCGTCTCCGCCACCATGCAAAGCCAGATGACCGTGCACGTACCGGTGCTCGATATCGTGTGCGGCGGCTTGTTCGGCACGCTCGGGGTGCCGCGGCAGTACACCGTGACCGACGAAGGACGCGCGCACGCGCTCCATGCCATGCGGATGCTCGGTGTGGAGGATGTGGCCGAGCGGGACGTCATGACGCTATCGTCCGGTCAAGCGCGGCGCGTGCTCATCGCCCGCGCGCTCGTGAACGACCCCGACGTGCTCGTGTTCGACGAGCCGTGCACCGGCCTCGACCCGCAGGGCATGTACCACGTGCGTCACAGCATGCGCACGTTGGCGCAGGCAGGGAAATCGCTCATTCTCGTGACGCACTATCCTGAAGACGTCATTCCGGAGATCGAGCGCATCGTCATGATTAAAAACGGCCTCGTCTTCGCGGACGGTGCGAAGGAACGCCTGCTCACAAGCGAGCACCTGTCCGCTTTGTTCGACGTGCCGCTGACCGTGGAGGAATCGGGCGGATACTACACACTGCTGAGCAGGTATTGACGGCGCCGGATAATCCCAGTGTTTGCCGGTGGCCAGTGCGGGCGCAGCATATTTGGCGGCGCGCCCTCCTCTTGTGAGTGCGCAGTCGGCATCGTGCGCTCCTCTTGTGGGCATGCAGGGTTCGCAAGCGGGCTCAAGCGCGGGAGCGTGAATCTTTCTGAGGATACCCCGCGTTTTCCTCTTGTGTTCGCGCGAAAGCTGGTCTATCATTATCACTCGCGTTTGAGGATGCGGAGAGACAACCGCACGAACAAACGCAATGAGGCAGCGGAGAGATGACCGAGCTGGCCGAAGGTGTACGATTGGAAATCGTATGTGCGCCAAAAGCGTACCTGGGGTTCGAATCCCCATCTCTCCGCCAGAATATTCAGGCCACGCAGGACGTGGCCTTTTTCAAATGAATACCCGAAAGGCCCGAAATCCCGCGGCCTCACCCAATGCGGAGGGGTGGCAGAGTGGTTGAATGCGGCGGTCTCGAAAACCGTTTTACCCGTAACCCGGGTAACGAGGGTTCGAATCCCTCCTCCTCCGCCAGGAACAGCGAACTCCCTTGAAGGCACAAGCCTTCAAGGGAGTTTTTCATATGCGCGGTACGGAAAAGAGCTCGAATCTCTCTGTTCACTCCATGGAGACCGAACGTTCTTAACGCGCGCTCCACATTCGCCGTGCAGAGTGGAATGCGAGAGAAACAGAACGCACCTTAAACGCAGGAGCCGCACATGAAATTCGACACGCAGCAATTCCCCCTCATTTCCCGCACCACGAGCTTCAACTTCATCGACACCCGCCTCACCGAGCAGGAGATCAAGTCGCGCCATCGTCGCGAGACGGCAAAACACCTGGTTCTCGCCGTGGCATTGCTCGCGGCCTTCATTGCTGTCGCGTCATTTGCCGCCGTGCACGGCTTGCGGTAGCGCGCGCATCCTTCGCGTTTCCCCTTTGTGCCAATCCTCGGTAGCCTCACCTGGCGCACCTGGTGTTTTGCTACCATAGGGCGCGACGAACCGCCCGCACGCGCGTCTAGTGCGGGGTGTACCACGATTCGAGGATAGGAGACGCCATGGCCGACCGTACCGTCGAAGAAGAGATCAACGAAGTTCCCGAGATTGACGAGACGTTGGAGAGCGTGCTCGTGTACACGCTGGAGGAAGCGCGCGAGAAGATGGCGGAAGGCGGCGACGTCGTCCCCTTCACCGCGCTCGTCGTGAAAGAGAACCTCTTCATCGAGACGCATCCTGGCGACTCCGCGGAGGCGTGCTTCGCCGCCGCCCGCCACACGGTCGAGAACGCCCGCGGCGCGGGTGCGTACGCGTTCTGTTACGACGGCTACGTGGACACGGACGCCGGCCAGCAGGACGCCATTATCGCCGAGGGCGGCCTGCCCGGCGAAGAGGACGGCGTCGCGGTGGCGCTGCTCTACACCATCGAGGGCGACGTGCTCAAGTTCGAGGACGAGCCCGCCTACGTGGGCCCGGCGCCGAACTTCATGGCCAAGCTGACGCAGCCCACCGACGAGGACGCCGCCGCTTTCGAAGCGGCCGCGGAAGAGAACTTCGTCGAGGGAGACGAGGAAGCGTAACCGCGCGAGCAAGCTGCAGCGGCGCGTCCAAAACGGATGCGTGCGAGATAAATGCGCAAAAGCGATGCATCGAAAGCCCCATCTCGGGGCTTTCGTCGTTAGAGGGGGTTGTCGCGTCATCGTGCGCTTCACGAGGGGCTCGCTTCCTGCGCGGTCTCGTCTCCCGCAAGGTTTCACGTGAGAGCGCGCAAGGTTTCGCCAGGATTCCAGCCAGCTGCGACAGTGAAGCCGGCAAGCCCCGTATGCCATGTTTGACGAAGGGTCGGCATGGCGGAGGGAGGCGCGCACTTCGTAAATGTGGCCTTCGCGTGAAGCGGCGAGAAACGATTTGCGAGGTCTTCAAGCGGCTGCTATCTTAGACCAGTTGTTTATTTCCTGCTTCGGGTGCGAGCCTTCATCCATGCCCGAAGCCGCGAGTCCAAAGGAGGTGAGCTGATGAAGGCTTACGAACTGCTGTTCTTTGTCGCTCCGACTATCGATGAGGAATCTCGTCTTGCGACCATGAAGCGCATCGAGACCACCGTGGCCGCCGGCCAGGGCGTCATCGACAACGTCGAGGACTGGGGCAAGCGCAAGCTGGCTTACGAGATCAACGGTCTGACCGAGGGTGACTACACCCTGATCGATTTCCATGCCGATCCCGAGAACATTGCCGAGCTCGATCGCGTGCTGCGCATCACTGACGCCGTTGAGCGTCACATGATCGTCCGCCGTACCGACCGCGACTAAGGCACCGGATTCGGGGCATTCGCCCCACGCATGAGAAGAGGTAGACAGTATGAGCATCAACCGTGTGATCATCAGTGGCAACCTGACGCGCGATCCCGAACTGCGCCAGACGCAGAGCGGCATGCCGGTCCTGGGCCTGGGCGTGGCGGTGAACGACCGCCGCAAGAACCAGACCACGGGCGAGTGGGAAGACTACCCGAACTTCATCGACTGCACGATGTTCGGTTCTCGCGCGGAGGCGCTCTCCCGGTACCTCTCGAAGGGCACGAAAGTGGCCATCGAGGGCAAGCTCCGTTGGAGCCAGTGGGAGCGTGATGGGCAGAAGCGCAGCAAGATCGAGGTTATCGTCGACGAGCTCGAGTTCATGTCCAGCCGCAACAGCGGCCAAGACCAGGGTCACGCGGCATACGGCGCGCCCGCCGCAGCGTATGGCGCCATGCCCGCTGCTCCGGCCTACGCCGCACCGGCGCCCGCCCAGGCGGCTCCGGCGGTGGATGCTTCCATCTACGACGAAGACATTCCGTTCTGATCTGAAAGAGGACACTCATGGCAGATTATGCTAAGCAGCCTCGTCGTAAGTACTGCCAGTTCTGCAAAGAGGACACCCAGTACATCGACTACAAAGACACCCAGATGCTGCGCAAGTACGTCACCGATCGCGGCAAGATCAAGCCGCGCCGCGTGACCGGCGCTTGCACGCAGCACCAGCGTGACATTGCGAACGCCGTCAAGCGCGCCCGTTACATGGCGCTCATGCCGTACACGGTTCCGGCCGTCAGCGGCCGCGGCGACCGTCGCAACCGTTAGTCCAGGGAGGTAGAGACATGAAGGTTATTCTGCTTCAGGAACTGAGGGGCCGCGGCGGCGAAGGCGATGTCATCAACGTTGCCGATGGTTTCGCGAACAACTACCTGCTCCGTCAGGGTATCGCCGTCCGTGCCACCAAGGGCGAGCTCAAGCAGCTCGAGCAGCGTCGTCACAACATCGAGAAGCGCGAGCTTGCTCGCACCACCGACGCTAACGTTCTCAAGAAC
>ERZ827512.1721-NODE-1721-length-20173-cov-6.382891_pt1 | contig 20173 bp, 15 predicted proteins | sample MGYA00519916_ERZ827512 | MGnify/ENA primary metagenome ERZ827512 (study PRJEB31778, sample SAMEA3449335) | human gut metagenome | biome: human gut; feature: human-associated habitat; material: faeces | place: United Kingdom | collected 2010/2012 ... | reverse complement strand
TATTATGGTAGTACAACACAATCTTACAGCTATGAACTCTAACAGAATGTTAGGCTTAACCACCGCTTCTCAGGCAAAATCCACCGAGAAACTTTCTTCCGGTTATAAGATCAACCGTGCAGCTGATGATGCAGCAGGCCTGTCCATCAGTGAGAAGATGAGAAAGCAGATCAGAGGTCTGACACAGGCATCTTCCAATGCAGAGGATGGCATTTCTACTGTACAGACCGCCGAAGGTGCTCTTAATGAAGTTCAGGATATGTTACAGAGAATGAATGAGCTGGCAGTAAAAGCAGCTAATGGTACTAACTCTGAAGACGACAGAAGCTACATTCAGAATGAAATCGACCAGCTGACTACGGAGATTGATCGTGTATCTGAGACCACCAAGTTCAACGAGACTTATTTGCTGAAGGGTGACAAGAGCTTAGATAAACAGTATAGTTTTAGCTATGGTAAGTATACAGCTCAGACTATATCTGCTGACTTTGCAGAAGGTAAGGATGGATTGACTTTGACCGCAAAGACAAAGCCTGCTGCAACAAGTGAAAAAATTCAGGATGAACAGAATGAGTTGTTGATTTCATTGAGAGATCAAGGCGTAACTTTAAATGCTCAGGTAAATGATGCTGGTGATGCTGTTAGCTATACTCTTTCTTTACATGGTGATGCAGCAGAAAAATTCAAGGTTACATCTAATGGCGCTGATTTTACTATTTCTGATGCAGAAGGTAATGATTTACTTACAGTAACCGCTGATGGTATTACGGCAGCTGCTGGTAATAAGGGACAAAGCTATTCTTCTGCCATTATAGCAACAGACATTACAGCAGCACAGTCTACAGCAGCACAGGCAAAGTATTACGATAAAGATGGCAATGCTATTTCTGAAAATGCACTGGAAAAATATTTTACAACAAATAAAGATGGAGATGTAGAAGTAAGAGCAGATGCTCCTAAGCTTTATGATGCAGTAGGAAATGAAGTGGCTACTCCGAATAAAGACTTTGTAACTGCATTACAGGATAAGACTGCAGCATTGACCCTTACCCTTCATGTTGGTGCTGATGCTACATCCAATAACCAGATCACTCTGAGCATTGATGCTATGTCTGCTAAAGGTCTTGGTGTAAATGGTCTGAAGGTTGACGGAACTGATGATACCAATGCACTTTCCGCTATTGATACCATCAAGGAAGCTATCCAGAAGGTATCCACCCAGCGTTCCGCACTTGGTGCTGTCCAGAACCGTCTGGAGCACACCATCAACAACCTCGACAACGTAGTTGAGAATACCACCAGCGCAGAGAGCCAGATCCGTGATACCGATATGGCTACTGAGATGGTTAAGTACTCCAACAACAACATCCTGTCTCAGGCAGGACAGGCTATGCTGGCTCAGGCGAACCAGTCCAACCAGGGCGTACTGTCTCTGTTACAGTAAGCTTAAGCTGAGATCAGGTTGTTTCCAAAGAGGAACGAACCATATCTGTAAGAGTTATGTAAGAACCAAAGGGCAGTCCATGATGGGCTGCCCTTTTTGGGTTCTTATAAGGCCTTTTGATCATCCAAAGATTTCCTTTCCAATTCTTTCGAAAAATTATCATAGTAATCTAGGGCTGCCTGTGTAGAAATAGAAAGCTCGGTTTCTAACTCCCGGATGGTATCTTCCTTTGATACATGAAATTTTTTACATAAACGAACAATTTCCTCTGCTCGTCCATCCTTATAAATGACCCTCTTTTCCGCCTCAGCGTCATATTCGAAAAACACCATATCAATAACCTCCTTCTTATTCTCAAGCAAAAATTCCTTCAAAATATCTTTCTTAATACACACATCCACTGCCTGAACGATGGCCTGTCGATTTGGATACACTTTTGCCTGCTTGCGGACTTCTGCAACGAACTGGGCGTACTCCTTTAAAATCTGGCAGGCATCCATCAGCTCGGCGTTGAACCCGAGATTGATATTGATTATCTGTACCTGTAATTCAAGCTGAGGAGCCTCTTCCTTATTCCGGTAGGCACTGGACAGCTTCAGGGTGCTGTATTCCGGGAGAGGATCTGTTCCATTATAAAACACCACAAAATGCGGAGTATCCAGCATCTGTAACTTGTTGGAGTAAAGCAGGTCATCCGTGTTCAGCTTAGAATATTCACTTGCCAGATACAATAAAAAACGATACGGCATATTGGGATTCAGGGTGGACTGATGCTCAAAAAACCACAGATCAAAATCCACCACAAATGACAGGTCGTTCTGCAAGCTTAGGTAAACCGCATTTTCCAAAGTTGTAATATGCAGTAGCTCCGGATCTTCATAATGCGAGTGATTCAGCGCATTGTACAGCGAGAGCAGCTTCTCCTTGTCATGAAATATTTTCCGGAACACCAGATCCTTATAATTTCGCTTTCCGGAAGCCGGTATTGTCACAGCCACATTCCCCGGCGTAGCCGTTACCACATTTCCATATGAAAATTCTTCCGCAACAAATTTTTTCCAGAAGCGCGCTACGGTATTCATCAGATACTCCTCCGAAAGATAGTTGCTGGTCATATTATTTTGTTTTAACTCCATAAATCTCCTTTCTGTTGCAAAATAAATGTAAAAATAAAATAAAACGACACAAAAAAACAAATATTTTCCATATAAAAAATAATAAGGGGAAACTTTGACCACTGACGGGTCTATAAGATTTTTTGAAAGAAGAAAAATTACTTCTAATACCACCATATCACAAGGTCCTTATAATGACAAGCAGTAAAAATGTTACAAAAGGGCTACAAAAAATCCAGAAAAATGTTACAGAACGCTTCTAAAGTTTTACTTTCCCGGCATTTTGGGGTAAGATAAGCAGTATAGGTTCCTAAGGAACAGAAAGAGAGGGTTACTATAATTATGAGATTTCAGGACATGCCTTATGAAAGAATAGATTTTGCCAAAGTGCAGGAGGAGATGGGAGAGCTGATCCGGGAGCTGGATGCGGCGAAGAGCGGGGAGGAGCAGTTCGAGGTGCATCAGAAGTACTATGCGCTGACGGACCGTGTCATGACGCTGATGACGATCGCGAATATCCGCTTCGACATTGATACCTCCGATAAATTTTACGAGGAAGAGCATAAATACTACGATGAGCAGGGTCCGGTATTCAGCAATCTGGTGCTGGCTTATCAGAAGAAATTATATGAATCCCCCTACAGAGCTTATCTGGAGGAGAAGATCGGTCCGGTCGCGTTCAAGAATATGGAGCTGGCACAGAAGTCCATGAGTGAGGCATTGATCCCGTTGATGCAGGAGGAGAACTCCCTGACCATGGAGTATGACAAGCTCATCGCCGGTGCGAAGATCGATTTCGACGGCAGGGAACTGAATCTGTCCCTGTTACGGCCCTATCTGGTGAATTCCGACCGCAATGTCCGCAGACAGGCATGGGAGAAGATGAGTGCCTTTTTCCTGGAAAATGAGGAAAAACTGGACAGCATTTACGACAAATTGGTGAAAAACCGTACCGCGCAGGCAAGGGCAATGGGCTATGAAAATTACCTGGAGCTGGGATATTACCGGATGAACCGCAACTGCTACGGCAAGGACGAGGTAGAGGCTTTCCGCAGGCAGATCAAGGAGTATTTCGTACCCTTCGCAGAGAAACTGCATGACCGCAGAAGACAGCGTCTGGGTCTGGAGAAGCTCAGCTATATCGACGAGCAGGTATATTTTAAGGACGGCAACCCGGCACCCACCGGAACCCCCGAAGAGATCATGGCTGCCGGACAGAAGATGTACCGTGAGCTGTCTCCGGAGACAGCGGAATTTTTTGATTTCATGATGGAGAACCAGTTATTTGATGTCCTGGGACGCAAGACGAAGAAAGCAGGCGGTTACATGACCTATCTGCCCCTCTATCATGCACCTTTTATCTTCGCCAACTTTAACGGTACCAGCGGTGATGTGGACGTCATCACGCATGAGTGTGGTCATGCGTTCCAGGGGTATCTCGCTGCACAGGATCCTATCAGAGAGCATGCGGATATCGGCATGGAGACTGCAGAGATCCATTCCATGTCCATGGAATTTTTCACGGAGAAATGGATGAACCTGTTCTTCGGCGACCGGGCGCAGGATTATGTGGAGATGCATCTGGAGGATGCGGCTGCGTTTATCCCTTACGGTTGTATGGTGGATGAGTTCCAGCATATCGTCTATGAACACCCGGAGCTGACCCCGGCCGAGAGAAAGCAGGCATGGAGCCGTCTGGAGCGGGAGTACAAGCCTCATCTGGACTACGAGGGAGATCCTTTCTTCGGACAGGGAGGATTTTGGCAGAAGCAGCTGCACATTTACGACTACCCTCTGTATTATATCGATTACTGCCTGGCACAGACCTGTGCACTACAGTACAAGGTGAAGATGGATGCCGATTTTACAGAGGCGTGGAAGAGCTATCTGAAGCTGTGCAGGCTGTCTGCCAGCGATTTTTACACCAATATGATCAAAGAAGTCGGACTGGACAGCCCTTTTGAGCCCGGATGTGTGAAAAATATCGTGGAAAAACTTGAAAAATATGTGAAATAGCTTTCTTTTTCCGCTAAAATACGGTAAAATAAGGAGTCATTGGACTTAAGACGCTAGGAAGGAGACATGTAAGCGATGTCTAAGAATGAAAAAGTTACAGAAAATAAGGAACAAAAAGAACAAACTGAACAGAAGGTCATGACAAAATATGACCGTAAGGTACAGAAGCGTAAAGAAGAGAAGGAAAAGGAGAAAAAGGAAGAGCGCATCAGCACAACAGTCGGGATCGTATTCCTCGTTGCTTTGGTATGCCTGGTGGCATCTTTCCCGATCCGGACCTATCTGGCAACCCATGAGACTTATGTAGTGATCAATGGGGAAGAGGTGAATAAGGTAGAATTTGATTATGCCTACAACACCTCCAAGAACAACTACATTACACAGTACGGAAGCTATTTAAGCTATTTCGGACTGGATACCAGCAAGGATCTGTCCACCCAGATGTATTCCGAGACTCTGACCTGGCAGGACTATTTTGAGCAGAATGCTGTAGAGAGCCTGAAGCAGAATAAGGCGCTGATGGCAGAAGCCAAAGCAGCCGGCTTCACCTACGATACCACGGATGAGTACAATACTTTCAAGGAGACCATCAAAACCTCCGCTGCAGCCGCAGGCGTATCTGATAAGGAATATGTACGTTCCATCTACGGAAGCTATGCAACCATGGGTCGTATCGAAGAATATGTGAAGAACGACATGGTAATGAACGCTTATTATCAGAAGCTGCAGGAGGACAATGCTCCCAGTGATGATGAGATCCAGAGCTATTATGAGGAAAATAAGGCAACCTACGATTCCGTAGACTACCGCCTGACCACGATCGAAGCTGATCTGCCCACCGAGCCTACCGAACTGGCAGATCCCGTAGAGGAGACTGCTGCAACCACCGATACCACTGCAACAGACGGAACTGCAGCTACAGATGCAACAGCTTCCGACAGCACCGATACCGCTTACCAGCCTTCCGATGCTGAGATCGCCAAGGCCATGGAAGATGCCAAGGTACTGGCTGACGATGCGGAGCAGACCGTGGCAAAAGACGGCGAAGCACACGAGAATGAGAAGAAGTCTTCCGTGAACTACCTGATCTCCGACTGGCTGTTTGATGATGCCAGAAAGGCAGGAGACACCACCGTCATTACTAACGACAACAGCCATTGCTACTATGTCGTGGCATTTGAGAAGAGATATCTGGATGAGACTCCTTCCGCAGATGTACGTGTGATCATTCCCACCGAGGATAAGACCGGTGAAGAGATCCTGGAGGAGTGGAAGAACGGTGCAGCTACCGAGGACAGCTTCGCAGAATTGTGCAAGAAGTATACACAGGATACTTCCGCAGTAGAGAACGGCGGTCTGTTCGAGCAGGTAACCAAGACCGGTATGACCGAGGAGCTGAGCAACTGGATCTTCGACAGCAGCCGTCAGGCAGGAGATACCGTAGCCATCACTGTCAGTGACAGCACCTATGTACTTTACTACATCGGACAGGATCAGCCTGAGTGGAAGATCAACATCAAGAATACGCTGGTATCCGATACAATGAGTCAGCATATGCAGGATATTACCGCAGATGTAACTGTAGAGGATCCCAAGGGTAAGCTGAATTACCTGAAGGTGCAGGCAGAGGAATCCGCGGCTGCTGAGACTGAGACTGCAACAGCAGAGACCCAGGAGATCACCGAGGAACAGACCGCTGCTACCGAAGAGACCGCAACACAGGCACAGTAAGGCTTGCCGGGGAACAGAACATAGACAACAGACAAGTACCTGTTTCACTGCGCAAGCAGAAGAGACAGGTACTGTTAGATTATGAGCAAAGATAGGCTCAAAATGGCGGGAAACAGGATAATGTGACTTTGCTGGTTACGTGAGCTGAACAGAGAATAACTTTGAGAAAGGTATGAATATACATGCAGGAAAAAGTTCTGGTACTGGATATTGACGGAACACTGACCAATTCCAAAAAAGAGATTACAGAAGCTACCAAACAGGGAATCTGGAATATTTTACAGCATGGACACAAGGTGATCCTGGCTTCCGGACGTCCCACGCCCGGTATGCGGAAGTGTGAAGAGGAACTGGAGTTGAAAAAATACGGCGGATATCTTCTGTCCTTTAATGGAGCCCGCATCGTGGAATGTAAAACGGGAGAAGTGGTCTATCAGAGAACACTGCCCCTGTCCATTGTGCCCGGATTGTATGAATTCGCCAAAGCGAATGGCTGCGGATTGATCACTTACCAGGGGGAGGGAGTCATCTCCGCATTTGAGCCGGATAAATATGTGCAGTTAGAAGCGAGGATTAACGGGATCCCCATTCAAGTGGTGGATGATTTTGTGTCCTACGTAGATTTTGATATCAACAAATGTCTGATGACAGCACCGGAAGAGATTGCCCCCAAACTGGAGAAACAGCTGCAGGAAAAATACAGTGATGTGGCAAGCATCTACCGCTCGGAACCGTTTTTCATCGAGATCATGCCTAAGGATGTGAATAAAGCAACTTCTCTCGATCACATGCTGGAGGGCATGGGACTTACGCGTGAAAACGCGATCTGCTGCGGAGACGGTTATAATGACATCTCCATGATCGAATATGCGGGAACCGGCGTGGCCATGGGGAATGCCCAGCCGGCGGTCAAGGAAGCTGCAGATTACATTACCGGTACTAACGATGAGGACGGGCTGGTAGAGGTCATCGATAAATTTATCATGAAACCGGAGCAGGCATAGCCTTTCTTAGAAACAAACAATAGACACAGAGCAGTAACACGCGAAAATCACAGAGCAATGAGCGTGTGTGATTTTTGCAAAAGAGGATATATATGATTCAGATACAAATACCTGAAAAAGCGAAATATATCATAGAGACCATACAGAATGCCGGGTTCGAAGCCTATGTGGTAGGCGGCTGCGTGCGGGATTCCATCCTGGGCAGATGCCCGGAGGACTGGGACATTACTACTTCGGCGAGACCGGAGCAGGTGAAGGCGCTGTTCCGTCGTACCATCGACACCGGGATCCAGCACGGTACCGTGACGGTCATGTTGGACAAAGAGGGCTTCGAGGTCACCACTTACCGTGTGGATGGAAAATACGAAGACAGCCGACATCCCAGGGAGGTCACTTTTACCCCGAATCTGGAAGAAGATTTAAAACGCCGGGATTTCACTATCAACGCCATGGCATATAATGAAACAGAGGGGCTGATCGATATCTTCGGTGGCTTACAGGATATCGGGGCGAAGCTGATCCGCTGCGTGGGCAATCCGGAGGAACGTTTCGGAGAGGATGCTCTGCGCATCATGCGTGCCATTCGTTTCTCTGCGCAGTTAGGCTACGAGATCCACGAGGACACCGAAGCGGCGATCCGGAAGCTGGCACCGACTTTGCAGAAGATCAGTGCAGAACGGATTCAGGTGGAATTGACCAAGCTGTTGATCTCCCCTCATCCTGACACCTTGCGAGATGCTTATGACATGGGTGTCACGAAGGTGATCCTGCCGGAATTTGATGCCATGATGGAGACTCCTCAGAAGCATAAGCATCATAAATATAACGTGGGGGAGCATACCTTACATGCCCTCATAGAGATCGCACCTGAGAAGAATCTGCGGTATGCTATACTGCTTCATGACATCGGCAAGCCTGAGACACTTACCGTGGATGAAGACGGCACCACTCATTTTCACGGACATCCTGCAGTGGGTGAGGAGATGGCACGCAGGATCCTTAGGAGACTCAGATTTGATAATGATACAGTGGCAGTGGTGACTCGTCTGGTAAGATACCATGATTATGGTAATGATGTGACACCTGACCTGCGGATCGTGCGGAGAGCTGTGAACAAGATCGGGGAAGACATCTTCCCGCTATTGTTCCCGGTGAGACAGGCGGATATCCTGGCACAGAGCGATTATCTGCGGGCAGAGAAGCTGGAGAACCTGGAGCTCTGGAAGCAGTTGTATGAAGAGATGCTGGAGAAAAAGCAGTGCGTATCCTTGAAAACGCTGGCTGTCACCGGCAGAGATCTCATTGCTATGGGAATGAAGCCCGGCAGGGAGTTGGGCGATATGCTGCAGAAGCTATTGGAACTGGTCTTAGAGCACCCGGAGCAGAATACCAGAGAACAACTGCTGGAAAAGGCGGGCGAACTGGCAGCAGGCAAAGAGTGAGCATACTTTTATAAGATCTCTCATAAGATAGCGTAGGAACCGTCAAACCGGTTAAGTACATATCTTAGGAGGGGTTGTAAGTGAATGACAGAGCGGTGGCACTGCTGGAGCAGTATGAGATAGAGGTATTGCGTACCCGAAAAGGGCGGGGGGCGATTCTGTGCGATACACAGCAGGGCTGCCTGATCTTCAAGGAATATACAGGACGCGAGGAACAGCTGCGTCTGCAGGAGCAGGTCCTGAAGCACCTGGAGGAACGGGGAACCGTTCCTGCGGAGCGATTGCTTGCCACAAAGGAAGGTGCGTTATCGGTGACAGACCGGGACGGTGTCAGATATATTCTGAAGACCTGGTGGGAAGGCCGAGAATGTAATATCCGTGACAGGGAAGAATGTATGGAAGCCATGCGGCTTCTGGCGAGACTGCACGGTGATCTGGAATTTACACCTGTATTTCCGGAGACGGAGGAGACTTCGGCACCGGTCATAGAGAGATATCTCCCCAGCCGGGACTATGAGAAGCATAACCGGGAGCTCAAGAGAGCCCGCAGGTTCTTGAAACAGCGCAGCCAGAAGACCTGGTTCGAGATCCGGTTGTCTGCAGTGATTGATCCTTTTTTAGAGGAAGCAAGACAACTGTGTGAAGAATGGAAAGAGATCGAGCTGGCTGCCTCCGACAGCGGAGATAAAGCACCGCTGTGTTTCTGCCACGGAGATTACCAATATCATAATATTCTGCGGCAGGACCGTGGATTTTTCCTGGTGAACTTCGAAAAATGTCAGGCAGACGGGCCGGTGAGAGACCTGTATCTGCTGTTGCGAAAGCTTTTGGAAAAAAGTGAATGGGATGCCGAATGGGGCAGAGTGCTTCTGGCGGCTTATGAAAGTGTCAGACCGTTAAAGCCCTATGAGAGACAGGATCTGGTCTACCGCCTGTCCTATCCTGAGAAATTGTGGAAGATCGTAAACTTTTATTATAATTCCGGCAAGGCCTGGATCCCGGAGAAGAATCAGGAGAAACTGGACCGCCTGTTGGAACAGGAAGCGGCCAGAAAGAAATTCCTGAAACTGCTGCAAAGATAAAAGCCGGGCAATGAACGGCAGACAACGGAAGAGACGTTGCGGCAGGATCGCAGCGTCAGGAGACAAAGGAGAAGCAAAAACGTTGAAAAGATTCGAAGACAAAAAGTATTCGAAAACGAAACAGACAGTGGTAATCCTTTTGCTTGTGACAGCAATGTCATTTGCTGGATGCGGGCAGACAGAATCCTCCGGGACGGCGGCAACACCTGCGCCAACGGCACAGGCAGAGCGGATAGATACCGGCTTTGTTGTCACCAATCCGGACAGCTATGATTCCGCAGATACGGCGGTACTGGTGGATATCAATAATGTTGACAACACTGTCACACTGTTAAATCTGGATTTAGGCAAACGTTACACGCTGTTCATGGACGGAACAACGCGGTTCGCAGATAAATATGGAAAGGCAATTTCCCTGAGTCAGCTGCAGGAGGGGGACATCGTGGATGTGACTTTTTTGAAAAGTCAGAAGCATCTGACCTCCATGCAGCTGGCGCAGACAGCATGGCAGTATGACGATGTAGAGCACTACGAGATGAATACCGTACGGAATGAGGTGGCCATCGGGGAAGAGGTGTTCCAGCTGTCTAAGGATACCCAGTATTTTTCCCAGGGACACAGCATTGAAAAAATGGATCTGAATCCGGCGGATATCCTGACATTTCACGGCATTGACAGCACAGTGCTCAGCGTAACAGTGGAAAAAGGCCATGGATACCTCAGACTGGTCAATGATGAGAATTTTGTGGGTGGCTGGCTGGAAATCGGCCAGACACAGATCGTACGGATCACAGAGGACATGCTGGTGACTGTGCCGGAGGGAAGCTATCAGGTAGATATCAGCTATAACGGAGGTGGCGGCACGAAAAATGTCGTAATCAACCGCAACGAGGAAACAACACTGGATATCGGTGATCTGGAAGTGGCAGAGGCACAGTACGGTATGGTGCTGTTTTCCCTGAATCCTTCCGATGCAGAATTGTATATCGATGGAAGTCAGGTGGATGCCTCTCAGCCGATCACGCTGGAATACGGTATTCACCAGATTATAGCAAAGGCGGACGGCTATAAGTCGCTTACACAGTATCTCAGGGTGGGACAGGAATCCGCAGGAGTGGATGTCCAGCTGGATAAGGCGGACTCCGACAGTGAAGACAGTACGGAAAGCAGCAGTTCTTCCAGCTCTTCCGCAACGGAATCTACCTCCACCGCAGATACGACTACGACCTATTACCGCGTGCATATTGATGCTCCGGAAAATGTGGAGGTATATCTGGACGGCAACTATGTGGGAATTTCCCCCTGCAGTTTTAAGAAGACCTCAGGAAGTCATGTGATCACCCTGCGAAAATCCGGTTATGAAACCAGAAGTTATACGGTACAGGTGGATGAAGAAGAAAAGGATGTATCCTACTCATTTGTAGACCTGACGCCCAGCTCTTCATCGACAGAATGATCCTTTCCGGGAGGGGAAGAAATGCCGTAAATATGCGGAAAAACCTTGACAAAAGGGATAAAAACAGATATATATATGTATAGGCGTTTCAAAAGAACTATTTTCGAGCGTAAAATTAATAACGAAAACTCATTACAGGAGGAGTTCAATATGAACAAAACAGAATTAGTTGCAGCTATGGCTGATCAGGCTGGTCTTTCCAAGAAGGACGCAGAGAAGGCATTAAAGGCTTTCACAGATGTTGTTGCTGAAGAGTTAAAGAAGGATGGTAAGGTTCAGTTAGTTGGCTTCGGTACTTTCGAAGTATCCAGCAGAGCAGCAAGAGAAGGTAGAAATCCTCAGAGCGGCAAGCCCATGAAGATCGCTGCTTCCAAGGCTCCTAAGTTCAAGGCTGGTAAAGCATTAAAGGATATGCTGAACGCATAATAGAAGCTGATTTTTCAGAGACTCGAAAGGACAACCTTTCGGGTCTCTTTCGTTATGAGAAATAGTTTTCAGAAGGAGAGGAAACCCATGAGACTGGATAAATATTTAAAGGTGTCCCGCCTGATCAAACGCCGTACTGTGGCCAACGAAGCCTGCGACAGCGGCAGAGTATTGATCAACGACAAACCGGCAAAGGCATCTGCCAATGTAAAAGAGGGAGACATCATCACGATCTCTTTCGGTAACAAGGAAGTAAAGGTAGAAGTGCTGGATGTTCAGGAGACAGTGAAAAAAGAAGAAGCAAAAGAACTCTTTCGTTATGTATAAATATGTATAAATTTCCAATGACTCCCATAAGATGAATTGTAGCTTTGAATAGTTATGATAAATTGCAATGTGACACAGATGGGAGGAAGTATGGAAGATTTAAACACAACAGGGCGTATGCATAAAATAATTATGACCAACAGACGAACCTGCACGGTGAACGGTGTCAATGATGTGCTTTCTTTTGATCTGCGGGAGATTCTGCTGGAGACGGAACAGGGGATGCTGATGATCCGCGGAAATGAACTGCATGTGAATCGGCTGACCCTGGATAAAGGGGAAGTGGACATTGACGGCCGGATCGACAGCTTCGTATATTCGGATACCGCAGCATCCGGGGAGAAGCAGGAGTCATTTTTCGCCAGGCTGTTCCGTTAATGAATGAAAATGTTTTTCTGCTGCATGCGTTTCTCCTGGGAATAGAGATTACTTTTCTGTATGATATACTGCGGATTCTGCGGAGGGTTTTTACACATGGCAACGGTATGGTGTCACTGGAGGATATTGCCTTCTGGATCTATTGTGCGGGAAAAGTGTTTTTACTGATGTTCCGGGAGAGCAATGGGAACCTGAGATGGTTCGCCGTGCTGGGGGCAGTATTGGGAATGTATCTGTATCACAGGACGCTAAGTCCCCTCCTGGTAAAATATGTCTCCGGATTTCTCAACATGCTCTTAAACCCGATTCATAAGGCGTTGCGGATATCCGTAAGATGGGTAAAAAAGAAGTTGACGGGACTTCGGAAAATGCTTAAAATATTCATAGAAAGGAGATGCGCGTATGGCAAGGGGAAAAAGAAGAGTAGCCTACCGCAGGAGACATCAGAACCGGTTCAGCCTGTTCCTGGTGAGCCTGGTCGTATTGATGATCATGGTAGTCGTTGCGGTGCGAAGCGTGGAATTACAACGGAAGATCGCAGGATATGATACCCAGATCGCAAGCCTGAGTGCACAGATCGATGCGGAGACCGCCAGAGCGGAAGAGATCGAGGAGTATCGCAAGTATACGCAGACCAAGGCTTATGTGGAGGAAGTGGCGAAGGATAAGCTGGGACTGGTGTATGAAGGTGAGATCCTTTTTAAAGAGGACAATTAAGCAGGGAGACTGATTCTCAACAGTGGACCTGCTTTTTTTGTCGCAAAAAATGAAGGTAACATTCCCCCGAATTTGACAAAAAGAAAGAAACAGTGGCTCTATAATCGTGAAGACAGAAAGGGGAATAGTCATGGTGATAGGGAAACGGGAACAGAAAAATCCGGAACAGAAGTTATGTGCACAGGTATCCATGCTGTGCCGGCAGAAGCTGTTGGGGTATGCGGAGAGTTTTGAGGAATTGGGGAGAAGTTTTCACGAGGAAGCGAGGATTGTGGGAGATGACAGACAGAGTATTCTGGAGAAATGCCTGCTGCAGCAGAGCAGGCAGGTCATGGGGGATCATCTGCAGACGGTCGCACGGATCATGGAACAAGTGGCCGGAGAAGAGATGTGTTACCGGCCGGTAGAGGAAAAGCGAAGAAAAAACCTCGTCCAGGCATTGCATAGTGAGGGGATTGCGGCAGCAGAGTTATGTTATATTCGAAATAAAGGTGCTGCCGCAAACGGTATCAGCATGATACTTTCCACGGAGAGATCCGGCTGTAAGGCATCGCAGGCAGCAGATATGCTTACCGTACTTTTGGGGAAGCATCTGCAGCCGTCGCCGGGAAGCCCCTATCTTATAGAGAGGGAACCACACTGTTTTCAGTTTACAGAAGAACCGAAATATGTGGCTCTTACCGGAGTGAGCCGGGCAGTAAAAGAGGGAGAGAAAATATCCGGGGATCAGTATGCCATGCTGGAATCGGAAAAAGGAAGACTGTTATTGCTGTTATCCGACGGAACCGGTGCGGGAGAAGATGCCAGCCGGGGCAGCGGCAGAGTATTGGATCTCATGGAAAAAATGCTAGAGGCGGGATTTGACACCGAAGAATCCGTAAATATGCTGAACTCCGCATTGTATGCGCAGAATGAGGAGGAAGATCATCCGACGGTGGATATCTGCAGCCTGGATCTGTACAGCGGAGAGTGCGAGATCTGCAAAGTCGGAGGTGCGGCCACTTTTCTGAAAGAAAGCGGCAGAACAGAGTGTATCGGAGGAGAAAGTCTGCCACTGGGGATTTTCCAGAAAGCGCAGACGGAAGTCCGGGTGCGGCAGCTGGCAGCGGGTGACCTGCTCATCATGATGACGGACGGTGTGCTGGATGCACTGGAGGATGAATGTGAAGAGCGGATGCGGGATATGATAGAGGCATTGGAAGAACAGAATCCGCAGGAGATCGCAGAGAAGATACTTTCTTATGCCATATGCAGCTGTGGGGGCAGGATCCGGGATGATATGACGGTGTTTGTGCTGTGCTTGTGGGAGAATGCGTGATTGCTGCCTTGATTTTTTCGCATAATTAGGATAGAGTAAAATCATGAATACATGGATGGATACACGAGAAAAAGTATTTGCATATATAAAAGAGCATCAAATGCTGCAACCCGGTGACCGTGTGGTGGCCGGGGTTTCCGGAGGGGCAGACTCGGTTTGCCTCTTATTTTTGTTACTGGAATGGAGGAGAGAAATCCCGCTGGACATTGCGGTGGTCCATGTTAATCATGGGATCCGGCCGGAAGCCGGTGAGGATGCCCGGTATGTGGAAAAATTGTGTGGAGAACATAAAATCCCGTTTTTCCTGACGGAAGCCGATGTGCGGCAGCGGGCAATTCTGGAAAAATGTTCCGAAGAGGAAGCCGGCCGCAGAACAAGATATGAAGCTTTTGACAAAGCTGCGGAGGAATGGGGAGCCACGAAGATCGCGGTAGCGCATAACAGCAATGACCGCAGCGAGACGCAGTTGTTTCATCTGTTCCGGGGCAGCGGCATCCGGGGACTGGCAAGCATCCTCCCGGTGAGAGGTCGGATCATACGGCCGATCCTGTGCCTGGAGAGATGGGAGATCGAGGACTTTTTAACACAACAGGGAATTTTCTACTGTAAGGATGCTACCAACGATGAGGACGATTACACCAGGAACCGGATACGGCATCATATTTTACCCTATGCGGAGCAAAACATTGCGCGGGGCTGTGTGGCGCACATGAACCAGACAGCGGAGCTGCTGGCGGAGACGGAGGAATATCTGGAGCTGCAGACGGCGGAGGCAGTGAACAGATGCATACGGAGCATAAAGGCTCCGGGCAGTGCGCTGCAGCCGGATGTGAGCAGTCAGGCACAAGAGGAGCATATCGCGGTGGAACCTTTTCTGACGCTGCATCCGGTGATCCGTAAAAGACTTTTGTATGAAGAGGTAAAAAGACTTTCTCCCGGGCAGAAAGACATCACCTATCAGCATATTACGGAACTTCTGACATTGTTTACGCAGGAAGGAAACCGGACAATCTGTCTTCCCTTCGGAATCCGCGGCAGACGGCAATATGAACAGGTCATCCTGACAATACAGACGATGCAGACAACGAAAGCTGCGGACAGTGACGTGCACACTGCTGTTGCGACACCGCTCTGGCAGCAGCGGGATCCGGATATGATTCCGGGACAGAAGAAAACAGTGGAGTGCGCGCTGGGAACTCTGGAATATTCCGTATGGGAAGCGTCCCATGGACTTGAAAAAAACCAAGAAGTTCCCACAAATCAGTATACGAAATGGTTTGATTATGATAAAATAAAAAAATGTCCGATGATACGAACACGGCAGACAGGGGACTATCTGACCATTGCAGACGGCAGAGGCGGAATGATCCGTAAATCATTAAAAAGCTATTTTGTCGATCAGAAAATTCCTCGCAAGGAGCGTGACAGACTGCCGATCCTGGCAGAAGATGATCACGTGCTGTGGGTCATGGGATACCGCATCAGCGAATATTATAAAGTAACGGAGAATACAAAACGTATTTTAAAGGTACAATTAATAAGAAAGGAGTTCGCCTAAGAGCGAAGAGACAAAAGAAAATGGCAGAACATATCAGAGTACTGTTGACAGAAGAGGAAGTAGATAAGAGAATTCAGGAGATCGGAGAACAGATCAGTAAGGACTATGCAGGTAAGCAGGTACACCTTGTATGTGTACTGAAGGGCGGCAGCTTCTTCATGTGTGAGCTGGCAAAGCGTATCACCGTTCCCGTATCTCTGGATTTCATGTCTGTATCCAGCTATGGCAGCGACACCAAGTCCAGCGGTGTGGTGAAGATCGTAAAAGACCTGGATGAATCCCTGAAGGATAAGGATGTTATCGTAGTAGAGGATATCGTAGACAGTGGAAGAACCTTAAGTTATCTGTTAGAGATGCTTCGTGACAGAGGACCGGCTTCTTTACGTCTGTGCACTCTGTTGGACAAGCCGGAGAGAAGAGTCATCGATGTTCATGTAGATTATACCGGATTTAATATTCCCGATGAATTTGTAGTGGGCTACGGTCTGGATTATGATCAGAGATATCGTAATCTGCCTTACATCGGTGTGGTAGAATTCGATTAAGCAATACGAAGATGTAGGAGGCCCGTGAAGTTGAAACAAAACGGCAGAACAATTAATTCTTATTTTATTTTTATCATACTTCTGGTCATGGTGATCGTAGGGCTCAATCTGTTGAGCAACCGGGAAGAGGAATATACCAGAGCAGAATTTATCGCGGATCTGGATGCCGGAAATGTATCTGAGATCGTAATACAGCCGAATGGAGAAGCTCCTACCGGCTATCTGGAGATCCAGATGAAGAACGGACTGAATCATAAGCTGTATGCTACGGATATCACCGAACTGGAGACATTGGTCCGCGAGTACGGATTTGATCCCGTAGTGAATGACATTGAGAGAGAGAACTGGTTCCTTACTTATATGCTGCCAATGCTGGTAGTACTGGCTGTAGGTGTATTCGTTTTCATGATGATGAATGCCCAGCAGGCCGGTGGCGGTAACGGTAAAATGATGAACTTTGGCAAAAGCCGGGCCAAAATGTCCATAGGTGACAAGAGCGTCACCTTTGCACAGGTAGCTGGTCTGAAGGAGGAAAAAGAGGAACTGGAGGAAATCGTCGATTTTCTGAAAGAACCCGGAAAATACACCAGCGTCGGTGCGAGGATTCCCAAGGGTGTTCTGTTGGAGGGACCTCCCGGAACCGGTAAGACTCTGCTGGCGAAAGCCGTGGCAGGCGAAGCCGGAGTACCTTTTTTCAGCATCTCCGGATCTGATTTCGTGGAAATGTTCGTCGGTGTCGGCGCATCCCGTGTGCGCGATCTGTTTGAAGAGGCGAAACACAATGCGCCCTGTATCGTGTTCATCGATGAGATCGATGCCGTGGCAAGACGCCGTGGTACCGGTATGGGCGGCGGACACGATGAGAGAGAGCAGACCCTGAACCAGTTACTGGTAGAGATGGACGGTTTCGGTGTCAACGAAGGCATTATCGTCATGGCAGCTACGAACCGTGTGGATATTCTCGATCCTGCGATCCTGCGTCCCGGACGATTTGATCGTAAGGTAGCGGTAGGGACTCCGGATGTGGGTGGCAGAGAAGAAATACTGAAGGTACATGCGAAGAATAAACCCCTGGGAGATGATGTAAATCTACAGCAGCTTGCACAGACTACCGCAGGATTCACCGGAGCGGATCTGGAGAATCTGTTGAACGAGGCAGCGATCATCGCAGCGAAGGAGAATCGCTCCTTTATCGCGAATAAAGATGTTAAGAGGGCGTTTGTCAAAGTAGGAATCGGTGCAGAGAAGAAGAGCCGCATTATTTCCGACAAGGAGAAGAAGATTACGGCATATCACGAGGCAGGTCATGCGATCCTGTTCCATGTGCTGCCGGATGTGGGACCTGTCTACACCGTATCCATTATTCCTACCGGTGTGGGAGCCGCCGGTTACACCATGCCTCTGCCGGAAAAGGATGAGATGTTCGCCACCAAGAGCCGTATGCTCCAGGATATCATGGTATCTTTGGGCGGTCGTATCGCAGAGGAGATCATCTTCGGAGATATTACCACCGGAGCATCCAGTGATATTAAGAAAGCCACCAAGACAGCCCGCCGTATGGTAACCCGTTACGGAATGTCTGATAATATCGGTGTCATCTGCTATGACGATGACGATGATGAAGTCTTCATCGGTAAGGATCTGGCACATGCCAAGGCTCACAGTGAGGAGATTTCCGGTGAGATCGATAAGGAAGTCAAGCGCATCATAGATGACTGCTATACCAAGGCAAAAGACATTATTATGCAGCATGAGAATGTACTTCACAGTTGTGCTAAGCTTCTGTTAGAAAAGGAAAAGATCAACAGAGAAGAGTTTGAAGCACTTTTCGTATAGGAAAAGGTTTTCGAGGGCGTTTCGTAGATTTGGTAGTATTGTACAAACTGCTTTTGTGAAAAATAGACAAAAACAAATATTCATTTTTGTAATATTTGTGAATTTTGAGAATAGTAAAAACTAGTAGTGCATGCTATTATAATACTCGTAACCCCCCCAATACATTATATAGTTTTTTGCTATACCCCATAAGAAAGAAATACCTTCTCTAAAAAGGACAGTCCTCCCAAGACTGTCCTTTTTACCGTTCAAAAACAAGTCAGGCTGTTGTCAGATGTAAGGAAAAAGGGTATAATTACATATGTATGTGCTGCACAGGTAAGAATAGCAGGAGCATAATATAGATAGTAAGACATTAGTCTCAGAAAGGATAGATACTATGGATCTGGAGCGATTACGTCGAACAGAATATAATCAGCAGTATATTGCTGCCATGAGACCCGTATTTAACAGAAGAGCTCTTTTTACGGATACAAGTGCGGAGTATGTGATCCCGGAAGAGCCGGAACCATACTCCGAGGTGACGATCCGTTTCCGTACCGCAAGGAACAACGTGGACAGGATATTCCTCGTAAGCGGTGGACAGAAGCATCTCATGGTACGAGTGGAGAGCAATAATGATTTTGATTACTATGCTTATGTGATGCGTCTGGATGATCAGAAGGTATCCTATTACTTTGAGGTACAGACCGGCAGGATCACAGGTATCTTCGATATGAGAGGATTGGTGCAGGAGGTCAACGAGTATTATGACTTTATCATCATTCCCGGCTTCCATACTCCCGATTGGGCAAAAGGTGCGGTAATGTACCAGATCTATACCGATCGTTTCTGCAATGGCGATCCTTCCAATGATGTGCTGACCAATGAATACTGCTATATCGGGGAGCCGGTGCACCGTGTAGAGGACTGGGGACGGTATCCTGCACAGATGGATGTCCGTGAGTTCTACGGAGGAGACCTGCAGGGCGTATTGGACAAGATGGACTACCTGCAGGAGCTGAGCGTTGAGGTAATTTATTTTAACCCTCTGTTCGTATCCCCGTCCAACCATAAATACGATATTCAGGACTATGATTATATTGATCCCCATCTGGGTAAGATCGTCAGTGATGAGGGAGAGCTGCTTCCGGATGGACAGCGGGAGAACCGGTTTGCCTCTCGATATATCGATCGCGTGACCAATAAGGCGAACTTAGAGGCGAGCAACGAGATGTTTGCCCAGGTAGTGGCAGAGGCGCATCGCAGAGGCATGAGAGTCATATTGGACGGTGTGTTCAACCACTGCGGATCCTTTAATAAATGGATGGACAGAGAACGTATTTACGAGAATGCGGAAGGCTATGACAAGGGTGCTTATGTCAGCGCAGACAGCCCTTACCGGAATTATTTTGATTTCCATAATCAGGCAGCATGGCCCTATAACAATTCCTATGACGGATGGTGGGGGCATGATACCCTGCCGAAGCTGAATTACGAAGGTTCTCAGGAACTGATGGATTACGTTCTTCACGTTGCAAAAAAATGGGTATCTCCGCCCTATAATGTGGACGGCTGGAGACTGGATGTGGCGGCAGACTTAGGTCACAGCCAGGAGTTCAATCATCATTTCTGGCAGGAATTCCGGAAAGCGGTAAAAGAGGCCAATCCGGAGGCAATCATTCTGGCAGAGCATTACGGCAATACCAGAGACTGGCTGCAGGGCAACGAATGGGATACTGTCATGAACTACGATGCGTTCATGGAGCCCGTGACCTGGTTCCTCACCGGTATGGAGA
>ERZ827512.1715-NODE-1715-length-20246-cov-15.585459_pt1 | contig 20246 bp, 23 predicted proteins | sample MGYA00519916_ERZ827512 | MGnify/ENA primary metagenome ERZ827512 (study PRJEB31778, sample SAMEA3449335) | human gut metagenome | biome: human gut; feature: human-associated habitat; material: faeces | place: United Kingdom | collected 2010/2012 ... | reverse complement strand
CTGTAAACATCATAGGTGAGGTTGCAACAGACCCCGTAGCATCTTGGATGATTCAGTCTGCACAGGTTGCATCTAAATTTACATTGTTTACTCACCACGCTAAAACATTTCCAGACTTAGTAACAGCTCTACGTAACTCAATGTTAAGAGCTGGAGTATTCAAAAATGAAAAAACAGCAGAAGAGCAGGTAGTACAAGTATTAAACTTTGATATACATTTACAGAAAGACTTTAGAGGAAGAAGATACATAGAAAGAGTTACAGAATGTATTCCAATTGTTGACCAACAAACATACGATAAAGACTATAAGAGCGAGAAGACAATGGATGGAAAAGTTCAAAAATTCTTTGAAAATGCAACAACATATTTTTCAAAAGTAACAGAACAAAACTTATATAGATATCAAAATATTCTTGAATATGTAGACGGTGAATATCAAATCACAAACAAGATAACAGACAAGAACCTTCAAGAAATGAGAGCAAACATGGATGATTCAGACTTAGAAAATTTTGATGCATTTGTTGAAAAATATTGGGGAGATCAAATTAGAAAAGAAAAAAAGGCTAAGGCCGTTAAGTAATAATTTAGGAGGTGTTTTTAGAGCATGAGCATCCAAATGCTAAAATATGTAATTTATGGAATTCTAGGATTAATTGCTGTTGTAGGAATTGCATATTTTGTATTAATGAAAAAGATGGGAAAATCTGAATATAGACAGATGAAAAAATTGCAAGAGGGTACAAAAGCAGATTCATTCTCATTAGATATATTATTTCAAAAACTTTATATAGCTTACATAAGAACACCTTTACTTAAACGATATTTGTTTAAGTTAAGAAGAAGACTTGAAATTATAAACATAGATGACGAATATAACACAAGAAAAGATGCGGCAGTAATATTATCAAAAGCATTATTAATATTCACAGCTATCGCAATATTAACAATAATAATAACACATAATAACTGGTTATTAATGTCAATATTATTAATTTTTGAGTTGTTCATTGTAGATACAATGGTTGATGGCATGGTAGATAAAATCGATAATAACTTGCTTAGAGAGCAAATAGATTTCTTTGCAGAGATACGACATGCATATCACGAATACAATATGGTTGAAGAAGCGATATATCAAGTATCACTTGATGATGAAAAAAATGTTTCAAAACAAGGTGAAAAAATATATGAAATATTAAGTTCAGATGATCCTGAGACTGAACTAGAGAAATATTATGATGTAGCACCAAATAGCTATTTAAAAGAGTTTGCTGGTATATCATATTTAACACAGGAATTTGGAGATAGAGAGGAAGATGGTTCTTCTTTATATCTAAAAAATATAACAAATATTACTCAAGAAATGCAAATAGAAATATTAAAAAGAGACAAATTAAATTATGTATTTCAGAGTTTAACATTTATAGCAATAGCTCCAGTTTTGCTATTGGAGCCATTAAAAAGTTGGGCAACTTCAAACTTTGCATTTACTAGAGAATTCTATTTTGGAAAAGTAGGATTAGTTGCTCAGATACTAGTTGTTTTGTTGACAGTAGTTTCTTATATAATGACTAGAAAATTGAAGGACAATGGTGGTGTACAAGTTGACATTGCACATAATGACCATCCTTGGCAAGAAAAATTATATAAAATTCCAGTATTAAAGCAAATAATAAATTGCTTTATACCAAAAAGAGGAACGAAAGAATATAGAAAAATGCAGAAGTTGATGAAAGATTCGGCATCTAAAGCAAAAATGGAATGGATTTACATTAATAGGTTAGTTTTAGCAGTATTAACAGCAGTTATCTCTGTAATATTCTTTATATTTTTACATAGAATTGCGATAAATTATGTTTATACAGAGCCGACAACTAGACAGCAGGTAATAGGAAGTTTGTCAGAGTCAAAACAAAAATCAGCTATGGAATTGACAGAACAAGATAATTATTTTATTAATAAACTAAAAGGAAAGCTAAATATAACAGAAGAAGAAATTCAGAAGGAAATGTTAAAAAGTAAGTATTACGAAGAAGATGATAAATATTTAAAAGATGATTCGGCAAGAATTAAGGACAAGTTAAATGTTGTAAATTCAGAGTCAATGCAATGGTTTGAGTTATTATTATCATTTGGATTTGCTTTAATAGCATACATGTTCCCAGTATGGATGATGTTTTTCCAGAAGAAAATGAGACAGATGGAAATGGAAAACGAAGTAATGCAATTCCAAACAATTATAATAATGCTTATGAAAATCGAAAGAGTAAATGTAGAAATGATTTTGGAATGGCTAGAGCGTTATTCTAATATTTTTAAAGAACCAATTGCAAGATGTGTAAATGACTACGAAGCTGGTGCATGGGAAGCATTAGAAGAATTAAAAAATTCAGTAACACATCAAGATATGATAAGAATTGTAGAAAGCTTACAAGCTGCAGTAGAAAAAATTCCAATTAGAGAAGCTTTTGATGAGTTAGATGCAGATAGAGATTATCACCAAGAAAAGAGAAAACAAGCAAATGATATGTTAATATCAAGAAAAGGTTTAATTGGTAAGGCTGTAGGATTTGCTCCGCTAATTTGCTTATTTATTGGATATTTGATTATACCATTGGTAGTAATCGGTATTACAACAATGAGTAGCACATTCTCACAATTAACATAGAACTGGAGGAAAAGATGGAAAATTCAGCAAAAGCAATAATAATTGCAGGTGGAATGTTTATATTAATAATGGTAATAACACTTTTAGTAATATTTGGTCGAAGCCTTAGTTCATATATGCAAGGCCAACATGACAAAGAAATGGTAAAACAAATAACAGAATTTAATAACAAATTTGCCAATTACCAAGGTACAGAGCTTAGAGGAAATGAATTGATTTCTGTATTAAATAGAGTTATAGATTACAATGCACTAGAGGCTGGAGAGTATGGTTACGATCCAGTCCTTGTAGAAATAGATCTTGTTGATAGGAACGCGTTAGATAGTGTAATAAAATTTAATTCTACAGATGAAAACTTTTTGTTTAAGAAGAATGTAAGAAAAATAAAAAATAGTAAAGATAGTGATGATGAGCTAAAAACAATATCACAAAATGGTACAACAATTTTGAGTAAGTATTCCGATAAGGAAAAGTATCCAGATAATTATATACCAAAATTAACAGATACAAAACTTCAAAAACTTTCTGCTGAAATATCTAATATAGTACAAGAGCAAGATAATTCATCTTGGCTAGATGGATATGACGGAGAGAATAGAAATGCAGTTTATAATAGAACTAGAGCAAAAAAATTGACTAGCATATTAGGATACACGGTATATGAAGATGGAACTTGTGCTGTAAACAATAAAAATATATTGAATGCAGTAAAAAAAGCAACACTCGAATATTATCAATATACTCAATTTAAAAGAATAATGTTTAAATGTACATTAATAGAATATAGTCAAGATACTGGACGAATAAATAAGATGAGTTTTGAAGTAAAAACTACAACAGATGGAAAAATTGTAACTAATTAAAGAAAGGAACCATATATGGAAAATGCAGTTAAAGCTATGTATATAGCCGCTGGAGTATTAATAGGAATATTAATTTTAACATTAGGTGTTACATTATTTGCCAGTTTGCAATCATATGTTGAATCTTCTCAAGATCAGATAAGATTTAATGATATAAATAGCTTTAATGCAAAGTTTACTGGTTATATAAATTCAGATGATGGTCATAGTACTACATTTGACTTAGTAATTCAAGATGTAATTTCAGCTGCGAATTTAGCATATGAAAATAATGTACAACTTAATTATGATGCATATAGTGATGAAAATGACAAGGCTCAACCTAAACCAGGAAATTTATATGTAGCAGTATATTTGGATAACAATAGGGTCGATGGAACAGATACAAAAGAAGTGTTATCTGCTAATACCGGAACCACTAGATACATTTGCTCAAGCACAGATATTCAATATAATGAAAATTCAGGAAGAGTATGTACAGTAAAATTTAGGACGCTTTAAAAAATTGGAATAAAACAAAAAAATAGTTGCAAAAAATGTTGAAAAATTGTATAATGGAGTTGTATAATGAAAAAGATATTTATAATTATAGCAGTAATAGTTGTAATTATTGTGGGCCTAGGATTTTGGTACTTATCTTCAAAGACAAATTATAGTGTAATACAAGAAGAAAACAAAGAATATGAAGCATATAAAGACCAGAACGTATATGGCTTGGATGTTGCAACAGTAATAAATAAAGCTGTAGATAGAAACACGAAAAATAAAATTGAAAAAGATGACAAAGGATATTTTATACAAAATGATAAAAATAGTATTGAAGTAGAAATACATATGATAGACAATGAGGAAACATACAAAATGGAAACAATCTTCAATGCTGGCACTGAGCAATTTGTTCAGTATTATGGAAGTGAAAATTTCAAATGTTCAAAAATAGAATATCACCAAAAAACAGGCAGAATAAAATATATTCTATTTGAACAACAATAAACAAGTTAATAGTGTTCGACAAAGAATAATTAATATGTCGATATTTTAAATAAACAAAAGTAGAAAAGGGGGGAGATACTATGGAAAACGCAACAAAGGCTTTATTAATTGCAGCAGCAGTATTAGTAGCTATCTTAATCATTTCTTTAGGATTAGTAGTTTATAATATGGCAGCAGAATCAGTTAATAACAATTCAAGCTTATCTGCACAAGAAATTCAGGCATTTAATGATCAATTTACTCAATATGAAGGAGACAACGTAAGAGGAACAAGAGTTAATTCATTATTAAAAACAGCATTAAACAATAATATTACTCAACAACAAGAAGGCAATAATGGTAAAGTTGTAAGCATTACAGGTACAAGTGGTTGTACTGTTTCAATTGATTTAGCTAATAAAACAATGGTAAAAGCAGACAGTTCTAAGATGTATAAAGTTGTAGTAAAATTAGATGGACCTGGTGGTTTAGTAAAAACTATTGAAATATCAGAAAATTCATAATAATTATTTATTAGAAAGGAGATATACTTATGGAGAACGCAGCAGACGCATTAAAAATCGCATTCGCGGTAATGGTATTTGTATTAGCGCTTTCTTTAAGTATATCTTGCTTATCTGAAGCGAATAGTGCAGTTCAAGCAGTTGCATTTATGCGTGACAGAGAAACAAATTATACTTATGTTACGCCATCTTCTGATTTAACAAGAATAGTAGGAGTAGAAACAGTAGTTACATCTATGTATAAAGCATATGAAGAAAATTTCCAAATTCGTTTTTATGACTCTAATAATAATCCACTTGTTTTGTATTATAGAACTGATAATAATGGAAATAGAATAAAAAAAGATAATGCAGAAATACCAGTAACATATATTGATTTAAAAGACGAAAACTATGCTAATGCTGAAGAAGCAATTACACATTTAAATTTTTTATTGGGAAATTATAGGAATTATAATGATAATGTTAATTTAAATAAGTATAAGAACCAGATAATAAAAAATGATTATCCTGATGGACTTTACAACTTTTTTGCAGGAAAAAAATTTAAAGAAAATTTAGGAGAGTATTATCAAGGTACAGACTCTACTAAAATTAAAAAAAGAGTTATAACATATACTATATCTAATGATAATTAAGGAGGGAATATGGACGATACACCAGTCGATGTAATAGGAATAATACTTGCGGCTATAATAATGTTTATTGTTCCTTTAATATTAATAGCAGAAAGAAATGATGATATATCTCAAATGATTGCAAGTAGTGCAACAGCAGATTTCGTAAATAATGTTGTAAAAACAGGAAAAATTACAACAGATAATTATCAAAAATTAGTATCTAGTTTACAATCATCTGGAAATTCTTATGATATAGACCTAGAAGTAAAAATCTTAGATGAAAATGCATCAAAAGTTGTAACAGATGCAGATGCTAAAAGCGTAGGAAATAATGCATATTATTCTATTTATACTACTCAAATTGAAGATAGACTTCAAAGCTCATCAGCTAATTCAGATTTGAATTACAATGGAAAATTAATTTTAAAACAAGGTGATGTAATTGCAGTTACAGTAAAAAATAGTAATGCGACATTTTCACAAGCATTAAAAAGCTTTTATTATAGAGCTACAGGAAGTGATATACATATTATTGTAGCAACATCATCAGGAACAGTTGCGATAAATGGGGCAACATAAAGATAAGTTGATTATTAATATCAATTTATTTTTTTTAGGAGATTTTATATATGAATATATTTTATATTGTTACGGCATTGTTAGTTTTAATAATGCAGATTTTAATAAAAAAGAATGATGAAAAAGAAAGTCTTATAAAATGGATAACATTTAGTATGCTAATTTTTATGGCATATAATATTGTAATTGTTGTTGTAATGTCATTTTTTAATATCAAATCAACATTAATCAATTTAAGTATAATTAATATAATCACAAGTGTAATATTAGGCTTTAAAATTTATAGTGATAAAAAAATACAGAAATATGATTTTGAAAAAAGAGAAATTTTGGCAATAATGCTTTTTGCTATATTTGCAATTTTAATAGGAATAAAGATATATGGAATACCATTTAAAATAAAATATACAGTCAGTGATGCATCAACACATTGTCTAGCAGCCAGACTATTTGCAGAAAATATGCAATTATTATTCAAACTTAATGTAGATGGAATATATATGTTAGGCCTACAGTTTTTAGCACCTGGAGCATATATAAACAATGGAATATTAATGAATATTTTTAGTGGAATAACAAGTAATACTTATTTATATATTTACTATATTATATTTGATTTATTTAATTTGTATTTATCTGGAATGTTAATGTATAATTTATTAAATAGAAACAAAAATGTTAACTCAATAATACCATATGTATTTTCAATAATTTATATGATAAGTTATCCATTAAGTAGCATAATATCAGGATTTGCATATTTAACATTAGGATTAAATTTTATTATAGGTATATTAATAGTCTTCAAGGAAAAAATAAATGAGTATTATAAAATGTTATTATTGTTTTTGTTAGATTTTGCAATAATTTTTACATATTACTACTTTGCACCAATTATATATTTAGCGGTATTTGTACAAATAATAGTAGAAATAATAAATAAAAAAGAAAAATTATTTTGTAGTAAGAATATTTTAAAGGTTTTAACAACATTAATATTACCAGGGATATTTGCAGTAGTATATTATTTTATACTACAATACTTTCAAAACAAAAATAACATATTTTCAATGTATTCTAGTGTAATTTCTACACCAGGACCAATCTATAAAAATATAATTACAAATATTATTCCATTTTTGATATTTTGCATAATTTATATTATAAATAGCTTTAAAGAACGAAAAATAGTTTTAGAAAATATAATGAGCCTAATTACAGCTATAGTAATTGTAGGATTATTCATAGGAAATCATTTCGGAGTAGTTTCAGAGTACTATAATTATAAAGTATATTATTTACTATGGATATGCATTATATGTATGGCATATAATGGTTTTACACTAATTTTATCTAAAAACAAAATATGGAAGAATATTTTATATGCATTATTGCGGAATATATTGTCTAGGAGTTGTAATTTCTTCTATTTGGAATAAAAATCTATTTGTTTTTGATATATTTAGAAAAAATTATGAAGATATTCAAAGTGTGCTGTTAGTTTTATTAAATAAAGGAGAAATAGAATTATTAGATTTCTACAATGAAAATATTAATAAAAATGTTAAAATTGCTAGTAATACTACGATGCAACCATCTAATAGAGGAAAAGCAGGATGGGTAATGACACTTACTGAAAATCCAATAATTGGAATAGATGTAATGTATGGAGAAATAATGGAAAATTTGCAGAAATTTGTCGAAAATGAAGCCAAATACATGATTTTGTTCAAAAGGGATTACTGTGGAGACTATGAAAAAATAGAAGATGAAATATTAAAATATAATTTAAAGGTTTTAACACGAAATGAAGAAGGCATGATATTGGAAAAAAATTAAATTGAATAAAAATCAAAATTAAAACAAATAATAAATTTTGAAGGAGTGAAAAATATGAAAGCACTCAAAAAAATAAGTTTAATATTTGTTTTATTTTTTTTATATACATTTGTTTTATCACGCAATTATTTACCAGAAACAATAGCTGTAAAAGGTGAAGAAATAAGGATATCAGATATTGAGGTAATACCAGTAGGAGAAGTTATAGGAATTAAATTATATACAAGTGGAGTATTAGTTGTAGGAACAGCAAAAATAGATGGAGCAGATGGAAATTCTTATAAACCATATGAAAATACAGACATAAAAGAGGGAGATTCAATAATTAAAGTTGCAGGAGAATATGTTAATAGTACTGAAGAATTAATCAATATAGTAAATAGAAATGGAGGAAATCCAATATCTATAAATTATATTAGAAATAATAATGAAAACGTTGCAGAAATAACACCAGTAAAAGATCAACAAGGTTATTATAAATTAGGTTTATGGGTTAGAGATAGTGCAGCTGGAGTTGGAACGATGACATTTTACAATGAACAAACACAAACCTTTGCTGCATTAGGACATCCTATAACAGATATAGATACAGGTGATATTATTCAAACTTCTTCTGGAGAAATTGATGATGTAAATATTATTTCCATTATAAAAGGAAAAGAAGAAGAGCCAGGAAAGCTACAAGGAGTAATACAACAAGACAGTATAATAGGAAGTATTTATAAAAATACAACATATGGAATTTATGGAATTGTAAAAAATCAAGCTAATGTAAATATAGATTATAATAGAAGAATGAATGTTGCCATGAGACAAGAAATAAACTTGGGAGAAGCCACAATCTTGTCAGATATTAGTGGAGAGTTAAAAGAATATAAGATAGAAATTCAGAAAACATATTTGAACAATAATTATGATAATAAAAGTATGGTAATAAAAGTTACAGATGAGGAATTGCTAAATAGGACAGGAGGAATTATACAAGGAATGAGTGGTTCACCAGTAATTCAAAATGGAAAGTTTTGTGGTGCAATAACACATGTTTTTGTAAAAAATCCAACAATAGGATATGCTGTTTTTGCAGATAGAATGATAAGTGAATTAGCTGAAAATTAATCTATAATTGATCCAAAAAATCAATTATAGATTTTTTAAAATTTATTAAAAAATCTCTTCCTATTTTCTACATTTTATGATAGAATGCACATAGATTGATAAAGGAAGGAATGTGGGTATCATGGAATTAAATAAATGTAGCCGTTGTGGAGCTTTTCACACAAATCCAGGAGATGTTTGCCCAAAATGTGCAAACAAGGATTCATTAGAATTATCAAAATTCAATTCATACATAGAAGAAAACGGTTTTTCATCAATTGATAATGTTGCAAATCAAACAGGAATTACTCAAAAGAATGTTGCAAGATTTGCTAGTTATGAAGGAATAGAAATACCAGAAGCACAAGGAAAAGAAGTTGTAAGTACAGGAGTAGTATTTAATTAAAATAAGAACAGGAGAATGGTGCCAAGCGGTTTGGTGCTAGGCACTTCTTCCTATACAAAAATATTTTGAAAAAATTTTTAAAAAGTGCTTGACAAAATAATCAGAATACATTATAATTTATAAATGTCAGGGAAATGCAGGTGTAGTTCAATGGTAGAACCTCAGCCTTCCAAGCTGATGACGTGGGTTCGATTCCCACTACCTGCTCCAAACAAAACAAACGAAAAATGCTGAAAAGCAAAATGGAAATCCCTTGCAGTTTATATGCAGGTGTAGTTCAATGGTAGAACCTCAGCCTTCCAAGCTGATGACGTGGGTTCGATTCCCACTACCTGCTCCAATTAAAACAAACGGGAAATCGTTTGTTTTTTATTTTTATAATGCAAATTATAAAAATACCTTACTCATGTAGAACATGAGTTACATATCCAAGAGGAGGTGAAAATAATGAACAAATACGAGAGTGTTATCATTATTAATCCAGAAGTTGATGAAGCTGGTTTAAAAGCTTTAGAAGAAAAATTCACAGGATTAATCAATGAAAATGGTAAAGTAGAAGAAGTTGTAGATTTAGGAAAAAGAAAATTAGCTTATGAAATTCAAAAAAACAAAGAAGCATATTATGTACAATTCAATTTTGAATCTAAACCAGAAGCTATTGCAGAATTAGAAAGAATTTACAGAATAACAGATGAAATATTAAAATTCATCACAATCAAAAAATAACGAATAAGAAAAATTAAATTAGGAAACAGTGGGGCCTGAAATAAAGTAGAAAGGTAAAGTGATAAAATATGAACAAAGTAATTTTAATGGGTAGATTAACAAGAGACCCAGAAGTAAGATATACTCAAACAAACAATACAGTTGTTGCATCATTCTCATTAGCAGTAAACAGAAGATTTGTAAGACAAGGAGAAGAAAGACAAGCAGATTTTATAAATATTGTAGCTTGGAGTAAGTTAGGAGAATTTTGTAGCAAATACTTTAAGAAAGGTCAACAAGTTGGAATAATTGGAAGAATCCAAACAAGAACATGGGATGATGACCAAGGTCAAAAACACTATGTTACAGAAGTTGTTGCTGAAGAAGCTTATTTTGCTGATAGCAGAAGAGATGGAGAAGCTTCAAACTCTTCATTCGAAAATACATTTGGAACAGCAATGCCAGGTGGATCAGTTCCTGGAGGAGCAGATTTCGAGGTATCTTCAAGTGACGACCTACCATTTTAGAACAAGGAGGGGAATTTAAATGGCAGACAAAAATAAAAAAAGAAATAATAGAAATAACAATAATTATGATGATGATTTTAACCCAAAGTTCAGAAAACAAAGAAAAAAAGTTTGTGCATTATGCAATGACAAAAACTTTGAATTAGATTATAAAAATCCTGAACAATTAAGAAAATTCATCAATGATAAGGGAAAAATATTACCAAGAAGAACAACAGGTGCTTGTGCTAAACATCAAAGAGACATAACACTTGCTGTTAAGAGAGCTAGACATATTGCAATATTACCATATGCAACAAAAGACTAATACAAAATGGCGAAAATGGGGTCGGAGAATTTTTTCACATTTGCGAAAAAATTCTCCGACCCCATTTTCGCATTTTCATATAATTATTAATTATACAAATTTCTTTCATATAAATCATCAATAAAAACATCACGTTCTTCAAAATTATCAATAAAGCCAACTTTGGCAATATTATTATTGACTCCTTGAATCCAAACAGGGCGTTCATCGAAAAAAATATCCACCTTTTCTTTATTTGTTAAGACTTCCTTTACTCTATTATACTTCATAATTACCACCTCAAAATAATTATATACATAAGTATTAAAAATATTCATGAATAATGGACAAGATACAATTATAAAATAAAACTATAAAATGCTTGAAAAACGACAAAGTTATTAGTATAATAGAAAATGTTAAAAGACGTTTAGAGAGGATGAGGAAAATTGAAAGAAAAAATATCAGAATTATATAAGGAACAAATAGAAAAAAGTGAATATCCAGTTGTGGGAGCAATTGTAGATAATGAATATAAAAGTTTAGACGAAGAATTAAATGGAAATGAGAGAGTAAAATTAATAACAATAAATTCTAAAGAAGGAATGAAAATATACAGAAGAACATTAACATATATAATGGGAAAGGCATTTTGGCATCTATATCCAGAAGCACATGTAATTGTTAATTACCAACTTTCAAATGCAATGTATTGTAACATAGAAAATATGGAAGTAACTCAGGAAATGTTAGAAAAAGTAAAAGCAGAAATGCAAGAAATCATTGAAAAGAATTTGAAGATAGAAAAAAGGGTAATGACAAGAGAAGAAGCTGAAAAATTCTATCAAGAAACAAATTCAGCAAAAGGAAGATTACAATTTGACTTAGAAGAAAGACAAAATATTAATATGTATTATTGTGATGAATATTATAATTATATTTATGAGATAATAGCAACACATACTGGAGTAACTAAAATTTTTGATTTGCAAAAATATAGTGATGGATTTTTGTTGAGATATCCAAGTAGCAAAAATGTAAATGTTTTACCAGAATTTCAAGAGACAAAAAAATTATTATGGGCATTGCAAGAATATGAGACAATCTACAAAGTTTTGAATGTAGGTACAGTATACAGATTAAACAAAGCTGTAGAAGAGAATAGTATAAAATATTTAATTTTATTATCAGAAGCTTTACATGAAAAAAAGATTTCTCAAATTGCAGATAAAATTGCAGCTAGAAAAGGCGTAAAAATGATATTAATAGCAGGCCCATCATCTTCTGGAAAGACAACATTTGCGCAAAGATTAGGCATACAATTAAAAATAAATGGTCTAAGACCTGTAACAATTTCTGTAGACAATTATTTTGTTGAAAGAAAAGATACTCCATTAAATGAAAAGGGAGAATATGATTTTGAAAGTATTAATGCAATTGATATAGACTTATTTAATAAGCATTTGTTGGCTCTTTTGAATGGCGAAGAAGTTGAAATGCCTGAATTTGATTTTCAAGAGGGAACTAAAAAGTATAATGGAAATAAAATTAAATTAGGAAAAGATGATGTGCTTGTTATTGAAGGAATTCATTGCTTAAATGATAAGTTAACAGCTAAAATTCCAAAAGATCAAAAATATAAAATTTATATAAGTGCATTAACAGTTCTTAATATGGATGCATTTAATAGAATTTCTACAACAGATACAAGATTGATTAGAAGAATGGCAAGAGATAGCAAATTTAGAGGATATACTGCTCAAAATACAATTTCTACTTGGGATAATGTAAATAGAGGAGAAGAAAAAAATATATTCCCATATCAAGAACAAGCAGACAGTATATTTAATACATCACTTATATATGAATTAGGTGTTCTAAAAGATGATGTAGTTCCATTGTTGGAAAAGATCACAAGAGATGAACTTGAATTTGCAGAGGCACAAAGATTGCTAGAAATATTACGCTATTTTAAGTCAATTCCAAAAGATATGGTTCCATCTAATTCTTTATTAAGAGAATTTTTAGGTGGAGGAGATTTTAAAGGATAAACATAATTGGAGGCATAAAGTGTTAGAAAAAAGTAAATTTACAAAAATAGATGAAGAATTTATTTGTGAAAATTGTGGTAAGAAGGTTCCTAAGCTAGGTTATACTAGCAGGAATCATTGCCCATATTGTTTACACTCAAAACATTTGGATATAAATCCAGGAGATAGGGCAGAAACATGCCATGGCATATTAGAACCTATTGGATTGGAAACAAACTCTAAAAAAGGGTATATAATTGTTTTTAAATGTAAGAAATGTGGGGCAATAAGAAAAAATAAAGTGGCAGAAGATGATAACATGGATTTGATTATTAAATTGAGTGCAAAACATATTTAAGATAAAATAAAAAAACGCTTTTGATTCAAGCGTTTTTTTATTATTGTGCTCTTTTTACTTTTCCATTTTTTAAACATTTAGCACATACATGGATTCTTTTTATTTCTCCATCAACATCAGCTTTTACTGTTCTTAAGTTTGGCTTCCAAGTACGTGGAGCTCTTTTACTGATATGAGAACGTGTTATACTTAATTTATTTCCATGAATAGCTGTTTTTTCACAAATTTCACATTTTGCCATGATTAAATGCACCTCCTATTTAAAATAATAAACATGACTATTAACTAGTTTACCATAGAATTTGGAAAAATACAAGAGTTTTTTGCAAAAAAGTTAGTTTCTTGATAAATTAAACCAAATGCTAAATATGTTTTTAGTGATGTTTAAAAATCCCGATTTTTCTATTGAATTTTCTGCTACAAGATTAGTTCTTAATAGAACATTTCCATTCATTGAATATGTTATAGTTCCAAGGATTTGACCTTTATCAACAGGAGCTTGAATTGAATCATTTAAATTAATTTCATAAGTTATATTTGATTCTTCTCCCTTTTTTATAAGAAGAGCAGGAGAGGTTTCATAAACAGCATTTACTTCATTTTGAACGCCTTTATTAACAGAAATAGATTTTACTACATCTCCTTGAACTGCAAAAGTTTTATATGAAAAATTACTGAAACCATAATCTAGTAAACTAGTAGCATTGCTAAAACGTTTAGCGGCTGTTGGAGCTTTCATAACAACAGCAATTAAAGATAATCCATCACGCGTTGCAGAAGCGGAAAGATTATATAATGCAAGTGAAGTAGAACCTGTTTTTAAACCAGTACATCCAGCATAATTTCTAACTAATTTATTTGTATTTGAAAGGGCAGATTTTCCATCTCTTAAAGTATCTGTCCAAATTGTTGTATATTCAGTTATTTTAGGATGTTTGGTTAACAATTCTCTAGACATTAAGGCAATATCGTATGCAGAAGTTAGATGGTCATCTTCATCTAATCCATGGCAATTTTTGAATGTAGTATCATTCATTCCTAATTCTTTGGCTTTATCATTCATCATCTGAACAAAACCTTCTTCAGTGCCTCCAAGATATTCGGCGAGAGCCACTACACAATCGTTCGCACTGACTACCGCTATTGCTTTTAACATATCATTTACGTTTAAAGTTTCTCTAGTATCTAACCAAATTTGTGAGCCACCCATGCTTGCGGCATTTGTACTACAAGGAATTTGAGTATCTAATGTGATTTTTCCGCTATCAAGAGCTTCCATTATTAGAAGCAAGCTCATTACTTTAGTTACACTTGCAGGATGTAATCTTTCATGAACATTATAACCATATAAAATTTGCCCACTATTTTGTTCAATTAAAATTGCTGCACCAGCTTCTAAGTTTAATGAGTTGTTATCTAAAACTTGTTCAGGCTCAGTGAGTGGAGTGGATGCTGTTATAGATGAATCTAAAACAGACCAAGTATAATTTTCAGAAAATCCAAAACAAATATTAAAATTGCAAACAATCATTAAAAAAATAATAAGTAAAGATTTAAGTTTTTTCATGGTTACCTCCTACAAGATAAAACTAATTTGTAAGAGTGTATGCAAATTTATACAAAATATGCAATAAAGTTAATATAATAAGGTTATTTTATTACCATTTTTTTTGATAAATCCTTCATCAATAAGAAGTTTTATTTCTCTCATCATTGCGCTTCTGTCTACACTAAGGTAATCAGCTAAATCAGTGTATGAATAAGGCAAAGAAAAAGTTTTTCTCAAAGAACGTTTGGAAACTAAGTCAAAATAAGCTAATATTTTTCCTCTAATATTTCGCTTGGTCAAAAGTTCGATACGTAGATTTAGTGATACAATTTGATCTAGAAAAAGTTCACTTAAAGAGCTTGTAAGAATTCTATGAAAATCACAATTTTTTCTACATTTAGAAAAAAGAGTATCATATGTAAAAAATAGAATTTCTGAATTTTTACGAGCAACTGCAAAAAGCTCATTATTTGTATTTGCAGGATAAAAAACTTCTCCGAAAATATCATTATCAACAAAATGACCTATAATAGTTTTATTACCATTAAAATCATATCTAATTAAATCAACTTCACCTGATAAAATAATGCAAATTTGATTACGTTTTTCTATGTAGGTTGTAACTGTTTCACCTTTTATAAATTTTTTTATTTGAACTCTAGAACAATTATGTCTAAAATTTTCTATAAAAATTTTTTTATCAAAATTAGTATCCATAAATATAACCCCCAAAATTGTCAAAATCTTGTGACACTAAAGTTACAAAATTCGACATAATTAATATACTTTAAATTATGAAAAAATCAAAATAATTATATTTCATTTTTGTTGCAAATGCAACAGTTTTTTATAAAAATAAATATATAATAAGTACATACAAATCGAACAGAAAATACTATATAAAACACTTGAAAGTGGCTTAGCTCAAAGGTTTGTACATAAGAAAGGAATGGGGTAAGATGAAAGTAATTAAAAGAGACGGAAGAACAATCGAATTTGATAGAGATAAGATTGAAGTAGCAATTGAAAAAGCAAATAAAGAGGTAAGAGGAAAAGAGAAAGCTACAAAAGACGAAATTGATGAAATTATTGCATATATAGAGGATTTAGGAAAAAAGAGAATGTTAGTAGAAGACATTCAGGACGTTATAGAAGAAAAATTAATGGAATTTAACAAGTATGAATTAGCAAAAAAATATATAGTATATAGATATACAAGAGCATTGGTTAGAAAATCAAATACAACAGACGAATCTATTTTAGGATTAATCAGAAATGAAAACAAAGAATTAGCAGAAGAAAATTCAAATAAAAATACAATGCTTGCATCTACACAAAGAGATTACATAGCAGGAGAAGTTTCAAGAGATTTAACAAGAAGAATTTTATTGCCAGAAAAAATATCAAAAGCACATGAAGATGGAATTTTACATTTCCATGATGCAGATTATTTTGTACAACCAATATTTAACTGTTGCTTAATTAATATTGGAGATATGCTAGACAATGGAACAGCAATGAATGGAAAAATGATAGAAAGTCCAAAGAGTTTCCAAGTTGCATGTACTGTAACAACACAAATAATTGCAGCAGTAGCAAGTAACCAATATGGTGGGCAATCAGTAGATATGAAACATTTAGGAAAATATCTAAGAAGAAGCCATGATAAATTCCAAAAAAGATTAACAGAAAAATATGGTGGAAAATTACCTAAACAAACAATAGAAGATATGGTAAATGATAGAGTAAAAGAAGAATTAGCAGCAGGTGTACAAACAATTCAATATCAAATAAATACATTAATGACAACAAATGGACAATCTCCATTCGTAACATTATTCTTACACTTAGAGCCAGATGATGAATACATAAAAGAAAATGCTATGATAATAGAAGAAATCTTAAAGCAAAGAATTCAAGGAATAAAGAATGAAGTTGGAGTATATGTAACACCAGCATTTCCAAAATTAGTATATGTATTAGATGAACATAACTGCTTAAAAGGCGGAAAATATGATTATTTAACAAAATTAGCAGTAAAATGTTCTGCAAAGAGAATGTATCCTGATTATATATCAGCTAAAAAGATGAAAGAAAACTATGAAGGCAATGTATTTAGTCCAATGGGATGCAGAAGTTTCTTAATTCCATGGAAAGATGAAAATGGAAATTATAAATTTGAAGGAAGATTTAATCAAGGTGTTGTAAGTATTAACTTGCCACAAATAGCTATACTTGCACAAGGAGATGATGATAAATTCTGGAAGTTATTAGATGAAAGACTAGAACTTTGTAAAGAAGCATTAATGTGCAGACATTATTCTTTATTAGGAACATCATCAGATATTTCTCCAATTCACTGGCAAAATGGTGCGATAGCACGTTTGAAAAAAGGTGAAAAGATTGATAAATACTTAAAAGATGGATATTCAACATTGTCTTTAGGCTATATAGGAATATATGAGACTACAAAATTAATGAGAGGAGTATCACATACAACTCCAGAAGGACATGAGTTTGCAATTAAAGTTATGAGATATCTAAAAGATAGAGCTAATAAATGGAAAAAAGAAACAGGATTAGGATTTTCTTTATATGGAACACCAGCAGAGTCTCTATGCTATAGATTTGCTCGTATTGATAAAGAAAAATTTGGTAGCATACCAGATGTTACAGATAAGGGATATTATACAAATTCATATCATGTTGATGTTAGAGAAAAGATTGATGCTTTCCATAAATTGAAATTTGAGAGTGAATTCCAACCATTATCTGGAGGCGGGGCAATTTCTTATGTAGAAGTTCCAAACATGAAAAACAATTTACAAGCATTAGAAGAAGTTGTTAAATTTATATATGATAATATTCAATATGCTGAATTTAATACAAAGTCAGATTATTGCCAAGTTTGTGGATATGACGGAGAGATGATAATTAATGATCAAAATGAGTGGGAATGCCCACAATGTGGAAATAAAGACCATAATAAAATGAATGTTGTTCGTCGTACTTGCGGATATTTGGGAGAGAATTTCTGGAATGTTGGTAAGACTAAAGAAATTAAATCAAGAGTATTGCATTTATAAAATTTGTGAAAAAGGTGTGAAAAAGGGGTCGGTCCTTAATTTAGCAAAATTGCTAAATTAAGGACCGACCCCTTTTTCGCTTTTTCATATTATTTCAAATAATTTTTTAAAAATTAGCAAAAAGACTTGACAAGTGCTAAAAAATATAGTATTATAATATACGAAATTAGCAAACAAACATAAAGAGTGCTAAAAAAGAAGCTAACATATCCCAAAAGAGGAGGAGAAAAAAGTGTTAGATGAAAGAAAAAAAAGAGTATTACAAGCAATTGTTGAGGCATATATTCAAACCGCAGAACCTGTTAGCTCTAATGCGATAATGAATTTAGAAGGATTAGAATGCAGTAGTGCTACAATAAGAAATGAAATGGCAGAACTAGAAAAAATGGGTTACTTAGAAAAACCACATACTTCAGCAGGAAGAATTCCATCAGCTAAAGGATATAGATATTATGTAGATGAGCTTTTGAATGATGATAAAATCACATTAGATGAAATAAAATATATAAGTGATAAACTAGAAACAAAAGTTAATGAGATGGAAGAAATAACTAAAATAGCATCAAGTACAATATCAGAAATAACACATTATACCACAGTATCAATAGGACCAAGTTCAGATGTACAAAAAATAGAAAGTATAAAATTTGTACTATTAAGTCCTAGAATGATGATGGCCGTTATTTTAACAGATTCAGGTTTAGTAAAAGAAACAATAATAAAATTTGATGAAGATATAACAGAAAATCAAGTTCAAACATTAAGCTATATGTTTAATAATAAACTAAAAGGTGAACCAATCACAAAAATTGATAGGCCTTTAGAAAAATATTTAGTAGAAGAAATGAGCTATAGTGTTAATTTGATAAAACCAATTATTGAGCAAATGAGAAAAGTAGTTGAAGAAGAAAGTGTACATTTAGAAGGTGCAAATAAGTTATTTGAATTGCCTGAATTTAATAGCTTAGAAGTGGCTAAAAATTTTGTTAATATATTAGATGAAAAAGAATTAATGGCAGATATGTTAAGCACAGGGTTTGCCAAGGATATCAATGTTTATATTGGTGAAGAAAATGAAAAAGAAGAATTAAAAGATTTCAGTATAGTAACTTTCAAGCATAGAATAGGAAATAAAGATTTGGGAACAATTGGAATAATAGGCCCCAAAAGAATGGATTATGCAAAAGTTATTTCTGTAATGAAATATATTAGTAAAAAATTAAATGGAGATGACAACAAAGAAGATAAAAGTTAGAATAGAAAGAAGGTAAATTATGGATAAAGAAGAAAAAAATGAACAAGCTGAAAAAAATAAAGAAGAAAAAGCAAAAAATATACAAGAAGAAAAGAAAAATGACTGCATAATAGATCCAAAGCAACAAGAATTAGACGAATTGAATGACAGATATAAAAGAGTTTTAGCAGAATTCGAAAATTACAAGAAAAGAAGCGGTAAAGAACGAGAAACAATGTATAATTCTATTTTAGGTGATGTTGTTGAAATGTTTTTACCAATAGTAGATAATCTTGAAAATGCTTTAAAAGTAGAAACACAAGATACTGAATACAAAAAAGGTGTTGAACTAGTGTTAAAGCAATTTAAAGATATTCTAAAATCTAAAGGAGTTGAAGAAATTCCAGCACTTGGAGAAACATTTGATCCAAGTTTACACGAGGCAGTAAGCAGTGTGCAAGACCCTGACAAAAATGCCAAGGAAATTGTACAAGAATACAGAAAAGGCTATAAAATAGGAAGCAAAGTTATAAGACATTCTATGGTTGTAGTAGCTAATTAGCATAAAAATAAACAGTTATTAATTTTAAAAAATATATAAAGTCAGCACACATTAAAATAATAGTAATCACTAATTCACAAGGGGAGGGAACATATCTTATCTCTAGTGGAAGTGACGGGATGTAAAGATGTGTCCCCTGACAAAAAAGAGAAAGGAAGTAATTTATTATGGGAAAAATAATAGGAATTGATTTAGGAACAACAAATTCATGTGTAGCAGTAATGGAAGGAGGAGAACCAGTAGTAATACCAAATGCAGAAGGAAACAGAACAACACCATCTGTAGTAGCATTCTCTAAAAATGGAGAAAGATTAGTAGGACAAATAGCAAAACGTCAAG
>ERZ827512.1705-NODE-1705-length-20321-cov-5.540857_pt1 | contig 20321 bp, 23 predicted proteins | sample MGYA00519916_ERZ827512 | MGnify/ENA primary metagenome ERZ827512 (study PRJEB31778, sample SAMEA3449335) | human gut metagenome | biome: human gut; feature: human-associated habitat; material: faeces | place: United Kingdom | collected 2010/2012 ... | reverse complement strand
TTTAATAAAAATAGTGTAAGTGATTTTACTCACCAACACTATTTATTATAGAACCATATATAAAATCTTTTTCTAGTCTAGGAAAAGGATTTTATTTTACAATTAAAAGTGTAAATATACTTAATATAATACATTTAAATTAAATTTCGTGGTATAATCTTTTTATAAAGAAGGTGGGTTATGTATCATAAGAGTGTTTTACTTAAAGAGTCAATAGATAATTTAAAGATAAAGAAAAATGGTATTTATGTTGATGCTACATTGGGATATGCTGGGCATAGTAGCGAAATATTAAAAAGAATACCTGATGGATATTTGTATGGTATTGATCAGGATGATTTTGCTATATCAAAAAGTAAAGAAAGACTTAGTCAAATAAGTGATAATTACGAAATAATTAGAAATAACTTTAAGTATATGAAAGCAGAACTTTTAAAAAGAGGAATAGATAGAGTTGATGGTATTTTATTTGATTTAGGAGTGTCTTCAGTTCAATTAGATGATAGTGAGAGAGGGTTTAGTTTTCATAAAGATGCTAAACTTGATATGAGAATGGATACAAGTAGTAATTTTAGTGCTTATGATGTTGTTAATAGTTATGATTATAAGGAATTAGTTAGAGTTATTAAAGAATATGGCGAAGAGAAGTATGCAAGTAGTATTGCTAAGAATATTTGTAAATATAGAGAAAAGAAAAATATTGAAACAACTTTAGAACTTGTTGATATAATTAAATCAAGTATGCCATATAAGGCAATGAGAGATACTCATCCTGCTAGAAGAACTTTTCAAGCTATTAGAATTGAAGTAAATCATGAACTTGATGTTTTGAAAATTGCCTTAAAAGATGCACTTGATTTATTAAATGTTGGTGGAAGACTTTGTGTTATTAGTTTTCAATCTTTAGAAGATAAAATAGTAAAAAAGATGTTTTTAGAGTATAGTAGTGTTTCAGATGAATTAAAGAAGTTGCCATATATCCCTGATGAATATAAGCCTAAATATAGAATAGTTGGTAAAAGTATTACTGCTAGTGATGATGAACTTAAAGATAATCATAGAGCACATAGTGCAAGATTAAGAGTAATAGAAAGGGTATGTGAATAGATGAAAAAGAAAAAGAATAAAAGGTTTTTTTGTAGTTTTGAGAGAGTTATGTATAAATTATGTGTTGTTGTAATTATACTTCTTATAGTTGGAATAGTGTGTGGTCAGACAAGTTTAGCTCAAGTTAATTTAGAAGTTCAGAAATTAACTAAAGAAGTTGAAAAAGAAAGAAATGTTAATGAAAGTTTAGAGATGAAGATAGATGAGATGACTAGTTTGGACAGAATAAAACAAGTTAGTCAGGAATATGGACTTGCTTATAATAGTGATAATATAAAAACTATAAAGTAGTGATTTTTTAGAATAAGAATGTTAACTAAAATGTAAAGCTAATGTTCTTTTTCTTTACAAAAATATCAACTTGATATATTATTATTTTATAATGAGGTGGAATATATGGCTAGGAAGATTAATACCAAAAAAATTAGAACTAATTATTTATTTATTATAGCTGTTATATGTTTATTTGGATATTTTATCTTTAGACTTGGCTATTTATGTATTGTAGATTATAAAGTTGGTGATGATACTATTACTTCTTTTGTAAAGAAGAGAAATACTGAGGAAGAAAAGTTGTTGCCTAAAAGAGGTAGTATTAAAGATGATAATGGTAATGTTTTAGCAGAGGATGTTGTTAGTTATAATGTTGTTGCTTATTTAGATTCTAGTAGGAGTGAGAATAGTAAAAAACCTCTTCATGTTGTAGATGTGAATGCTACAGCTGAGAAGTTAGCACCTTATATAAAAATGGATGTTGCTGTTCTTAAAACACTTCTTAGTAAAAAAGTTTATCAAGTTGAATTAGGTCCAGGAAGTAGAAACTTATCTCAGTTACAAATGGAAGAAATAAAAAAATTAAATTTACCTGGAATTGGTTTTACTACTAGTACGAAGAGATATTATCCTAATGGTAATTTTGCATCATATACAGTAGGATATACTGTAAGCAATGAGGATAAAGAAAGAAATGTTTGGAAGAAAGGGCAACTTGGAATAGAAGAGTATTTTGATGATACTCTAAAGGGTGAGAGTGGTTATGTTACTTACGAGAAAGATAGATATGGTTATAAGATAGCTAATGGACGAGAATTTAAAAAAGATGCTGTTGATGGGGATGATATTTATTTAACTATTGATGATAATATAGAATTATTTACAGAAAATGCTGTTAAGAAAATGGAAGAAGATAGTAAAGCAGAATGGGCTATGATTATTGTTGCTAATGCTAAGACAGGAGCAATACTCGCTTATTCAACATCCCCTTCATTTGATCCAAATAAAAGAGATATGAGTAGTTATATTAATCCTCTTACTGGTTATACTTATGAACCAGGAAGTACAATGAAAATATTTAGTTATATGTGTGCAGTTAATAATGGTAAGTATGTAGGAACAGATACTTTTGATTCTGGTTCAATAAAGTTTGTTGCAAGTGATGGAACAGAAACGGTTATTCATGACTGGAATAGAGCAGGCTGGGGAAGTATTAGTTTTGATACAGGTTTTGCTTTATCTTCTAATGTTGGAGCAGCTAAGTTGCTTGATAATAAAATAATTACTAAAAAACAGCTTAGTGAGTGTTACTCTAAATATGGCTTTGGAAAAACAACCGATTTTACTTTTAATCGTGAGCAAAATGGTAGTATAAAATTTAATTATGATATAGATGCAGCTAGTGCTTCTTTTGGTCAGGGAATTACAGTAACTCCTATTCAGATGGTTCAAGCATTAACTAGTGTTGGTAATAATGGTAAAATGTTGAAACCATATATTGTTAAGAAAATAGTTAACTCTAATACTAGTGAGGTAGATTATGAAGCTACTTCTGAGGTTATAGATACTGTTGCAAGTGCTAATACAGTAGATAAAATAAAAGATTTAATGTCTAGTGTTGTATGTGAAGATTCTACTAAATGTACAGGAAGTGCTTATTATATGGCTGATTATCCAATAATTGGTAAGACTGGTACAGCTCAAATATATGATTCTAAAACAGGAACTTATATGAAAGGAGCATCAGATTATGTTTATTCTTTTGCAGGATTGTACCCTAAAGATAATCCAGAAATAATAGTGTATACAGCTATAAAGAAACCTAAAGATACAACTAATTATTTAGCACCTGCTGTAAAAGACGTAGTAGTAAATGTTAGTAAATATTTGAATATTGTAACTAATACTGTAAAAACAAAAACTTATAAAATTACTAATTATATTAATAAAAATGTTCAAGATATAAGTAGTGATATAAGTAAGAGTGGTATGAAATTATATGTTTTGGGAAGTGGTAAGAAGATTATTAAACAATATCCAAGTAAGGGTAGTAAGTTGTATAATGGTAGTGTTGTTGCTTTACTTACGGATACTTATGATAAAAAAATGCCAAATCTTGTTGGATTATCTTATAAAGATGCAACTAACATCTTGAAATTGATGGGGGTAAATTATAAAGTAGAAGGCAATGGATATGTAGAAGAACAGAGTGTTAAAGAAGGAGAAGTTGTAAAGGATGGCGAAGAAGTATTAATTAAAATGAATAAATAAAAAGAAGACTTTGGTTTTAGTCTTCTTTTAAAATTTAAAATCATTAAAATCATCATCAGACATATCTTTACGATCAAAATAAAGTTTTTCTTCATATTTACAAAGCTTTGCAACAATATTAGTAGGAAATAATTTTATTAATTTATTATATTCAGAAATATTAGTATTGTAATAGTCTCTATTAACATCAAGTTTTTCATCACAATCTTCAATTTTTTTACTAAGAGTTTTAATTTCTTCATTTTGATTTAATGAAGGATATTTTTGTTTTAGACTATAAAATTGATTATTAGCATCTATTAATTTTCTATCAAGATCAAAATTAGATATTTTTCTATTTCTTAATTTAACAATACTTTCAAATACTTTTTTATCATCATCTTTTTTTATACTCTCATCACTATTGATAATACTTACACACTTATTTATGTTGTCATATTTATTTCGAAGATTATTATCTATTATTGATTCTACTTCGTTTATCTTTACAACAAAATCTTGAATTCTATTGTAAAGATAGATATATATTCCAGATAGTAAACAAATTATTATTATTATACATAAAATTAGTAGCATTAAGGCATCCATTTTTTTATCACTTCCTATTTATAATTATAGCAAATGGATATTTTTTTGTAAATAATAAATTTTGTATTGTAAATTTACTATAAGTTTAGTATACTTATAGTGTTAGGAGAGGAGTGAATAAACTTGAGTAAATTTTGTGGTAAATGTGGTGCTAAATTAGAAGATGACGCTGTATTTTGTGGTACTTGTGGTAGTTCAGTTGGAGAGGGTGGTAATACAACCGTTAATACTACTATTATAAATAATGTTTATAATGGACATACTAAAGTTACTAATAGAAATGTTGCTATAGCAGTTATATTATCTCTTGTTACATGTGGAATATATGGCTTGTTTTGGATGGCTTCTATAAATGATGATGCTAATTTAGTAAGTGATGAGACAAACGATACTTCAGGTATTTTAGCAGTAATATTAACAATTATTACGTGTGGAATTTATGGAATATATTGGAATTATAAGATGGGACAAAAACTATATAGAGCAGGAGCTAAAAATAATGTTACTATTTCAGATAATTCATTAATATATTTAATAGTATCTTTAGTTGGATTAGGAATTGTTAATTATTGTTTAATGCAAAGTGATTTAAATAAGTTTTCTTAAAATGAAAAAAAGATTTTTTAAGGTAATGTTCAGAATATTAATAGTTATTTTAATATTTTATGGATATTACTTTTTATATAGAAAATATAAAATTGGAATACCATGTATATTTCATAAATTAACAGGACTATTGTGTCCTGGTTGTGGTATTACAAGATGTTTATTTTCATTAATAGAAGGAAAGTTTTACCAAGCATTTTGCTATAATCAATTAGTTTTTATTTTGTGGCCCTTTATTATTCTTTATGTATTATATAGAGCATATTTGTATATTACAGATAGTAAGGATAAGATTATATGTAAAATTCCTAATAGATATTTTGTGCTACTTTTAATAGTTGTATTACTTTTTGGAATAGGTAGAAATATTATTTAAAGTGCTGAATTAGGGTGCTTTTTAGCAGAAAATAATATTATATTATGGAAAAATTTATATTTGTTAAGAGTAAGTTGATAGTTGACAGCTATCGCTTTTTCAGTTAAGATAAATAATCAATTGGGGTGGGTGATTAGGATGAATTTAAAAAAAATAGTTTTAATTTGTTTAAGTTGGTTTTTAGTGTGTTTGTCTTTGTATTCTTATTTTTTGTATAAAGATAGAGCTTTAGTTAAAAATGAGAAAGTCTCTTCTAAGGAGCTTGCAGAGAGTACTGAAGAAGATGCTACACCAGTAGATACAGAAGTTACATCACTAAAGAATGAATATAACAATTCTGATATAAAGGGCGTAATTTCTATTGAAGGCGAAGATGAATTTCATTATCCAATTGCCCAAAGTAGTGATAATGAATTTTATTTAAGTCATGACTACCACAAAAATTATTATAAACATGGGAGTATATTTGCTGATTATAGAATTGATTTAGATAGTAGCGATAAAGTATTATTATTTGGTCATAATTCTTCTTTTATTAAGACACCATTTGGTAAATTAGAGAACTATTATGATGTAAATTATTATAATAATCATAAATATATAGATTTAAAAACAGAAAATTCTCTATATAGATATGAGATATTTTCTGTTTATGTAGAAACTAGTGATTTTACTTATGTTAATCTTAATTTTGATAGTAAAAAAGGATGGTATGAACACTTAGAAAAATTAAAGAGTAAATCGCTTTATGATACAAAAGTTGAGGTATCTAGTGAAGATAAAATTCTTATTATGCAAACGTGTAGTAATAATCCTAATTATAAAGCTTATGCGAAAAAATATTTATTAGTAATAGCAAAGTTAGTACATTAATTATTTAAAGTATAGAAGTTTATAATACCGTATCCTTTGTTTAGTGTATCAAAAAATAGAGGATTTTTAGGAGGGTTATAGGTAAAAATAATAAAAGTTATATAGGTTAAGATTATAAAAATTACAGCTATATCGTTTAGATGATTGTAATTTTTTTGTGTTAGTACAATATAGGAAATATATTGTGATATAACATAAGTTAAGAGTAGAATAATTAGGGTTATTATTAAGTGTTCACCAAAGAAAGTGTATATTGGAAGGTAAATAATTAAAAATATTACTATTGAAAGAGTACTTGTTAGGAAAAGGTTTAGACGAAAATTTTGGAATTTTATGTTGTTATATTTTAATAATAAATAGTCAAATAGTCCATATACTAAGGTAGATGTATAAATAATTTTCATGTGTTCTGCTATACTTTCGTTTACAGGAAAAAAGAAAGATATTAAAATAGAGGGGAATAAATCATAGATATAGTGAGATATAAAGGATAGAATAAAGATATTTATGATGGCAATTAATTTTATTTTTTTTAACATATACAACACTCCTAGTAAAATATATGTTTTTTAAGTTTAGATAATTCTTTAAAATCTTATAGATAAGTGTTATAATATTATTACCTGAGGTGATTATTGTGAAATTAGAAATTAAAAATTTATGTGTAGAAGTAGATAAGAAAATTATTTTAGATAAATTTAATTTAAGTATCGGTGATGGCGAAGTCCATGCGGTTATGGGACCTAATGGTGTTGGTAAAAGTACTTTGTCTAGAGTTATAATGGGGGATGAGCGTTATAAAGTAATCGATGGAGATATCTTACTAGATGGTAAGAGTATTTTAAGTTTACGTGTTGATGAGAGAAGCAGGGCTGGTATCTTTTTAGCCATGCAATATCCCCAAGAGATAGAGGGCGTTAGCAATCAAGATTTCTTAAGAACGGCTATGAGTCAAAGAGCTCAAGAGAAGATAGGACTTTATGATTTTATAAAATCTTGTGAAAAAGGTGTTCAAGAGCTAGAGATGAATAGAGAACTTATCCATAGAAGCTTAAATGTTGGCTTTAGTGGTGGTGAGAAGAAGAAAAATGAAGTGCTACAGATAAAACTATTAAAACCATCACTTATAATATTAGATGAGGTTGATAGTGGATTAGATGTTGATAGTATTAGGATTGTTTGTGAAAACTTAGAAAAATATAGAGAAGAATATAAAGATACATCATTTATAATAATAACTCATTATGCAAAAGTATTAGAATATATAAAACCAGATTATGTACATATAGTTGGAGATAAGAAAATAGTTAAGACTGGAGATTATAATTTGGTTAAAGATATAGAAAAAAATGGTTATTCTAAATATAGTAGTAATAATAGTGTTGGCAGGAATGATGAGGATGAATAAAATAATAATAGATAGTAATAAATTATTAACTACAAAAATTGATGGTATTAGTTTTAAAGAAAATAAGCTTGTATTTAGAAAAAATGGAGAGTATAAGTTAGAGATACTTAATAGTGATAATGTTAGTCTAGCCATAGAAATTCTAGATTGTGTATGTATAAAGCTGTTTGTTTATAGTGCTTTTAATGAATTAGAAGAGCATATTACATATAAGTTGGGAGAAAATAGTAATTTATTATTATTTAGATTTGACAGTAATAAGAGTTCAGATAGAGATGAAGCTATTTATTTAGACGGTAAGGGAGCTAAGGTTAGTTATAATTTTTCTAGTATATGTCAAGGAAGTTATAATTATAATATGAAAATATATCATAATAATTGTTTTGTTAGTAGTGATGTATATAATAAGTGTGTTGGTAGTGATGGTAGTAAGATAGAATTTTTAATAGATAGTATTCTTGATAAAGGAAATTCTGGCTGTCGTATGAATCAGGATACAAAAATTATGTGTATGGGAGATGTTTCAGCTGAGATATGTCCTAATATGCTTATTAATGAAGATGATGTAGAGGCTAGACATGGATCAGTTATTGGTAGATTTAATGATGAAGATTTATTTTATATGATGAGTAGAGGAATCAGAGAAGATGAGGCTATTAAATTGATGATTAAAGGAATTATTTTTGCTGATTTGGTAATTGATGATGAGGAAAGAGAGAGAATTCTTAAAGTAATAGATGATACGTATCACTTTTAAATAAGGGAGGTGTAATTTATGAATAGAGAAGATATTCCAATGCTTGATAATGGTTTAATATATTTTGATAATGGGGCTACTACATTAAAACCTAAGCCTGTTATAGATAGTATTGTTGATTATTATAGTAATTATTGTGCTAATGCTCATAGAGGAGACTATAAAAATAGTTTAAAAGTTGATGATGCCTATGAAGGCGTTAGAGACAAGATAAAAAAATTTATAAATGCTAGTGATAGAAGTGAGATAGTGTTTACAAGTGGCGCTACAGATTCTTTAAATAGAGTTATATTTGGTTATTTTGGAAAATATTTAAAGAAGGATGATGAAGTATTACTTACTGAAAGTGAACACGCTAGTAATATATTGCCTTGGTTTTATCTAGAAAAAACGATTGGAATAAAAGTTAAATATATAAAACTTAATGAAGATAATGAGGTTACTATAGAAAATGTTAAAAAGGCTATTAGTGATAAAACCAGAGTTATTTCACTGGCATATATAACTAATGTTGTTGGAGATATAAGACCTATTAGGCAAATATGCGAGCTAGCTCACAGTAAAGATATATTAGTAGTTGTTGATGGAGCTCAAAGTATAAGTCATATAAAGACTGATGTTCAAGTTGATGATATAGATTTTCTAGCTTGTAGTGCTCATAAAATGTATGGACCTACTGGAGTTGGTTTTTTATATGGTAAATTTGAATTACTAGAGAAGATGCAACCTATTAGCTATGGTGGAGATATGAATGCAATGTTTACTAATGATGGTTATATGGAATTAAGAGAAGTTCCTATAAAATTTGAGGCAGGCACACAAAATATTGCTGGTGTAATAGGAATGGGAGCAGCTATTGATTATATTAATTCTATTGGAATTAATAAGATTTTGACACATGAACATAAATTAAAAGAGTATTTAGTTAATAAGCTTTCTGATATTGATAATATTTTAATTTATAATAAAAATAATGTAGGTAGTATAGTAGCTTTTAATGTAGAAAAAGTATTTTCTCAAGATGTAGCAATATATTTAGATAAATATAATATTTGTGTTAGAGCAGGAAATCATTGTGCTAAAATTCTTAATAATGTTTTTAATGTAAATAATACTTGTAGAATTAGTTTAGCTTTTTATAATACTAAAGAAGAAGTAGATAAATTTATTGAAGTTATTAAGAAAGTAGATAATATTTATGATGAAATAATATAGAATTATTGGTTGAAAGAAGTGTTAGAGAATGGATAAAAATATTAAGAGAAGTATTATATTAGATAATTATAATAATTGTAATAATAGATGTCGCCATGATGGAGATGTTGATTATCAAAAAACAAATACAAGAAGTGCTACATGTATAGATAATTTAGATTTATATATTAAATTTAGAGGAAATGTTATTGAAGACATTTCTTTTGATGGTGAGGCTTGTGTTATTAGTACTAGTAGTACTAATATAATGGCAAGTCTTTTAAAGGGAAAAACTATTGATGAAGCTATAGAGATAATTAAGAATTATAATAATATGATAAAAGAAGAAGAGTATGATAAAGATTTAATAGAGGAAGCTATTGTATATGATGATATTAGTAAACAACCATCACGTATTAAATGTGCTACTTTGAGTTGGGATGGAGTGTATAAAGAATTATTAAAATATAAAAAAGAAGTATTATAGATAGAACTTTTTTAAGTTTTCTATTATTTTTTTATAAAAGTATGTTAGAATTAGTTGTAAGGAGATGAGAATATGAGACTTAGTAATTTAAATATAAAAAAAATAAATTTAAATGATATTGATAAGGATTATTCTGGACAAAGTATTTTAATGAAGTTAGGAGAACTTTATCAATATGAAAGTGGAATATATGGCTATGGAAATTTATGGACAAAATTAGAAAGAATAGTTGAAGATATTATTATTACAGAACTTGATAAAGTAGGATGTATACAAGTAGAGTTTCCTAAATTACAACCTAAAAGTATTTGGGAGAGATCAAATAGATGGGATTTATATACTAAGGATAATGATATTATGTTTACATTATCAAATAATTTAGGAGATTATGGACTTGCTCCAACAGCAGAGGAATGTGCTACTCTATTTGGAAGTAATAGACTTCTTTCTTACAAAAATTTACCAGCTATTTATTATCAAATAAATGAGAAATTTAGAAAAGAGATAAGGACACGTGGCTATTTATTTAGACCTAGAATGTTTGTAATGATGGATGCTTATTCTTTTGATAAAGACTATGAAAGCATGAAAAAAACATATGATCTTATGCATAAAGCATATATGAATATTTTTAAAAAACTTGGAATAAATATAATACCTACGGTTAGTGATAATGGTACAATGGGAGGAAATGTTTCTGAAGAATTTCAAGCTATTACTAATTTAGGTGAGGATACAATTCTTTATGATAAAGAAAATAATATAGGATTAAATAAAGAAGTGTTAGATTTTGAAGATAGAGATACATATGTTAAACAATTTGGAGTTGATGATTTATCTAAGTTCTCTGAGTACAGTGCTGTTGAACTAGGAAATAATTTTCAACTTGGAACAAAGTATTCTGAGGCTATGAATTTGTGCTATAAAGATGAAAACGGATGTGATAAGCCATATTATATGGGTTGCTATGGAATAGGAGTAGGTAGAATAATAGCAGTATTGATTGAAAATAATGTTATTAGAGATGGAGATAAAATAAAAGGATTTTCTCTACCTAAGAATATAGCACCATATAAGATCCAAATAGTTTATAAAGATAGTAAAGTTGATGTTGCAACTAAGTTATATAATGATTTAGTTGATAAAAATATTGGCACTATATTAGATGATAGAAATGGTTATTCTCTTGGAAATAAAATAAAAGATGCTTATGTACTTGGAACACCTTATGTTGCTATTATTGGAGATAAAATGGAAGAGGGAAAAATTGAAATAGAAGATACTAAAACAGGTGAGAAAATGCTGATTTCTATTGATAAGATTGCTAATTTTTTAAAGGAGAATTGTTAGCATGAAAAAGGAAAAATCTTGTGGAGCTGTTATTTATAAGTTTGAAGAAAATGAAGTGTATGTATTATTATTAAAACATAATTTAGGTCATTGGTCTTTTGCTAAAGGTCATGTTGAAGCAGGCGAGACAGAAGTAGAAACAGCTAAGCGTGAGGTTAAGGAAGAAGTTGGATTAGATATAGAAATTGATGATAGTTTTAGAACTGTGGTTTCATATAATCCTTATCCTGGTGTTTTGAAAGATGTTATATATTTTCCTGCTACTGCTACTAGTAGTAAAATAGTTGTTCAAGAAGAAGAAATAGCTTTAGCTAAATGGGTTAATCTATCTGATGCTTTTGATATGATTACTTATGATAATGATAAAAAAGTTTTAGAGATGGTAGTTAAATATTTAAAAGAAAAAAATAAAGAAAAAAAGATGATTTTAGAAAACTAGAATCATCTTTATCCTTAATTTAAAAAAAGTAAGAGAAAAATTAACTATGGAAAAAGTAGAATATGTTAAGGTTCCATATATAGCAATTAATGGATTAATAAAGACTATTTTAAATCACGATGCCCTACTAAAGTAACCTAAAACATTTTAATGTCTGAATAATCTATAATTTACTATTAAATAATTTTAGCACTTATATGTGCTTTTTTCTCTTACATGATAAGTATAACATATAAATTATTAAAAGTATGTAACCAATTCGGTTACATTTACACAAATTTGTCAAATATTTGAAAAAAATTTTTAGTTATTAACTTTTTTAGGTATTAGAGTAAAAAAATTATAGTTTTGTATTAAAAGTTATAAAAATAAGAGAAGATATTTTAGTGAATAATGAGAAAAGCAAAAAATTAACTTCTAATAAATTAACAGATAAAAGTCTAGAAAATAATATTTATAATATTGCTATATTTTTTATTTATGATAAAATAATTAACCATGAGAAAGAAGGGATAGTAATATGGTTGAAACTAATTTGCCCGTGCTGCTTTTAAAAAATATTATTTTATTTCCTTACAATGAAATTAGAGTGGAATTTACTATGTCAAGGGAAAAATTAGTTTTATCAAATGCTTTGAATTACCATGATAATCACCTTTTATTAATAAATTCATTTGATCCATTGGAAGAAAATCCTAGTATTAAAGATTTACCTAGTATTGGAGTTATTGGTAAGGTAAAGTCTAAAATAGAGTTATCTAATGGTGTAGTTAGAGTAGTACTTTCTGGTTTGTCTAGAGTGTCAGTATTAAATTATTTAAAAGATGAGGATGGATGTTTAGAATCATTTGTAATCCCTACTAGAGATATAGATGAAGATAAGATAGAAGCTGAAGCTTTAAGAAGAGTACTTTTGAAAGATCTTAATAATTATATTGAGTCTTCTTCTTTAATGTCTAACAGTGTTCTAGGAAGAATATCAGGTGTTGATGATATTGGAAAATTAACAGATATGGTAGTACCAGAGTTACCTATTAATTATACAGGTAAGTTAAAGTATTTGACAGAAATAAATGCTGTTAATAGAATAAAATTATTAATTGAAGATTTAAAAAAAGAAATAGAAACTGTAAAGTTAGAAAATCAGATTGAGATGAGTTTAAAAGAGAAGATTGATTCTTCACAAAGAGAATATTTATTAAGAGAAAAAATTAGAATAATGAAGGAAGAACTTGGGGAACAAGCTCTTCAAGAGACAGAGGTTGATAATTTAAAAAAAAGGGTAGCTGCGAAAAATCTACCTAATAAAGTAAAAATGCGTTTATTAGATGAGATAAAGAGATATAGTTTATCTTCTAATGCTTCATCGGAGATAAATATTATTAGAACTTATATAGATTGGCTTTTATGTTTGCCATGGAAAGAGAGAACACAAGATAATTATAAGATAAAACAGGTAGAAGAAATATTAAATGAGACTCATTATGGTCTTGATGATGTAAAGAGAAGAATTGTAGAATTTGTAGCAGTTATAAGTCATACTAATAGTGTTGATAATAGTCCAATATTATGTTTAACTGGCCCACCAGGTGTAGGAAAGACAACTTTAGCTAAATCAATTGCTAAATCGTTATCAAAAAGATTTGTTAAAATAAGTGTAGGTGGTATTTCAGATGAGGCTGAAATAGTTGGACATCGTCGTACTTACTTAGGTGCAAGTCCAGGTAAAATAATTCAAGGTATGAAAAAAGTTGGAGTTAATAATCCAGTTTTTCTAATTGATGAAATAGATAAATTAACGCATGATTATCACGGCGATCCTGCCTCTGCACTTCTAGAAGTTTTAGACAAAGAACAAAATAAAAATTTTTGTGATAATTATATAGAAGAAGAGTTTGATTTATCACATGTTTTGTTCATTTTAACAGCAAATGATATATCGAAAGTGCCTGCTGCTTTAAGAGATAGATTAGAGATAATAGAATTATCTAGTTATACTAATTATGATAAACAAGAAATTGCTAGAAAATATTTAGTTCCCAAATTATTTAAGGAATATCGTATTAGAGATTATAATGTTAGTATAAATGATCATGCTATTAATAAAATAATTACAGATTATACTAAGGAAGCAGGAGCTCGTGAACTTTCTAGAAAGATAGAGCAAATATGTCGTAAAGTAATAGTAGATGATGTTAGAGATACGATAATTAAAGTATCTAATTTGAAACAGTTTTTAGGTTCAAGTAAATATTTCCATCAAAAAAATGATAATTATAATACAAGTGGTATTGTGAACGCTCTAGCTTATACAGCATATGGTGGTGAAATTCTTAAAGTTTCTGCTACTATGTATAGGGGAGATGGAAAGATTAAGGTTACTGGTTCTGTTGGTAAGATTATGGAAGAATCTGTTTCAGTTGCAATGAGTTATATAAAAGCTAATGCTGATAACTTTAATATAGATTATAATTTATTTTTGAATAATGACTTCCATATTCATATAGAAGAGGGGGCTAGTCCTAAGGATGGGCCAAGTGCTGGTGTTACAATTACAACATCTTTAATTAGTCTTTTAAAAGATAAAGTAGTAACTAATGATATAAGTATGACAGGGGAAATGACACTTCGAGGAAAAGTATTGCCAATAGGTGGCTTAAAAGAAAAACTTATAGCGGCAACCGTAAATAATATTAAAAAAGTATTTATTCCAGTAGAAAATAAGCCCGAACTAGAAGATATTTCTGATATTGTTAAAAGTAAGTTACAAATAATTTTAGTGAGAGATTATTTAGAAATGTATTATTATTTATTTGCACCTTCTAAAAAATAATTAGTACTTATTAGTTTTTTGTGATAAAATATAATTTGTATAGACTATTATAGGAAGGAATATAAGACTATGAGAGAAAAATTGTTGAAATTACCCAAGATAGAACTACATCTTCATTTAGATGGTTCTATGTCTTTAAGTGTTGCTAAGAAAATTAGTAATTTACCCGATGACGTTTTAAGAAAAAAAATGATAGCACCAGGTAAATGTAATAATTTGAGTGAATATTTAACTAAATTTGATTTTACGACAAGTCTTATGCAAACAAAGAAAAATTTATCTTTGATAGCAACTGATTTAAGTGATTATTTAAAAAGACAAAATGTCATATATGCTGAGGTTAGGTTTGCGCCTATGTTTCATACAAGAAATGGTTTATCTTATGATGAGATAATTACTTCAATATTAGAAGGCTTTGATAAAAATAGCCATCCAAAAGTTAATCTTATTCTTTGCTTGATGAGAGGAGCAGATGATAATGATAATTGGAAGACGGTTGAGGTAGCTAAAAAATATTTACATAAAGGCGTTTGTGCTATCGATTTAGCTGGTGCTGAAGATAAATATCCTCTAACACCTTATTTAAAATTTTTTGAAAAAGCTAGAGAGGAAGGTATTCCATTTACTATTCATGCTGGTGAGAATGGAGAAGCTTCAGAAGTTGAGAAGGCTATTATGGTTGGAGCTAAGAGAATAGGTCACGGTATACATGCTATAAATGATACTAGTGTTATGAGGGCATTGCGTGATAAGAATGTGTTGTTAGAAGTTTGTCCTACTAGTAATGTTCAGACAAATGCTATTGACACCTATGCTAATCATCCTATAAAAAAACTATATGATGAGGGAATTTCTGTTTCTATAAATACAGATAATAGAATAGTATCCAATATAGAATTAGTAGATGAATATTTAAAATTAAGTAAGTATTTTGCTTTTACTCTAGATGATTATAAAAAAATGAATATAGAAGCTTGCAAACATGCGTTTATATCAGATAAAGAGAAAAAAGAGTTATTAAGAGAACTTAATAGTCAAGAAAAAATATAGTTGTATGGTTAAGTATCTTAATTATTTTCAGTATAATTCTAAAGTAATATTAACTTATTTTTTTCTTTCTTTGTTGGCTCTTATTTTAAATAAAATTACTAATAAAAAGGCTAATATTTATCTTTTTTCTTCTTATAGAAGTTCACTATTTGATCCTTTAACTTATTTTAGGCTTGTTTTTCATAGTTTAGGCCATAAAGATTGGAATCACTTTACAAGTAATTTTTTATATATTTTGTTGATAGGACCTATGATTGAAGAGAAATATGGTAGTATTACTCTTTTGAAGATGATTGTTTTAACCTCTTTAATAACAGGAATAATAAATTCAATAATTGGTAAAAATAGTATTTTAGGTGCTAGTGGCATTGTATTTATGCTAATAATATTAAGCTCACTAGTAAATTTACAAGCTTCAAAAATTCCACTTACTTTGATATTAATTTTTATTTTCTATATTGTTGATGAGATAAGAGCAGGTTTATTTAAAAAAGATAATATATCTCATCTGAGCCATATTATAGGAGCTTTGTGTGGGGGAATTTATGGATTTTATTTTTTATAAATTTACAGATATGTGTAAAAGTAGAAAAAATATTTGTAACGATATCATATATATATGATAATTATGATATAATTTTATAGGAGTTGATAAAATGTTAGAAATATTGAAAGCAATTTTATTTGGAATAGTGGAAGGAATAACAGAATGGTTACCAATTTCTTCTACAGGACACATGATTTTGTTAAATGATTTAATTCATTTAAATGTTAGTAAAGAATTTTACAATTTATTTGAAGTTGTAATTCAACTGGGGGCAATATTAGCAGTTGTTATTATTTACTTTAAAACAATTTGGCCTTTTGGTGCTAAGACTAAGAGGCAAAGCAGAGCTGTTATTAATTTGTGGGGCAAAATAATAGTTGCCTGCCTACCAGCAGCAGTAATAGGAATTTTGTTTGATGATTGGTTAGATGAACACTTATATAATAGTTTTGTAGTAGCTTTAATGTTAATTATTTATGGTATTATTTTTATTGTAATTGAAACTAAAGAAATTGGAACTAGGGATACTAAAAAACTATCGGCTATTACTTATAAGCAAGCTTTAGGAATCGGAGCTTTTCAATTATTATCTTTAATTCCTGGAACAAGTAGAAGTGGTGCTACTATAATAGGCGGTCTTATATTAGGACTAGAAAGAAGTATAGCTGCTGAATTCACTTTCTTTTTAGCAATTCCTGTTATGGCTGGAGCTTCTTTACTTAAAGTCTTAAAATATATTTTGAAAGTAGGCTTAATATTTAAAGTCAGTGAAGTTATGTTACTTTTAGTAGGATGTTTTGTTGCATTTATTGTTAGTGTATTAGTAATTAAATTTTTGATGAGTTATATTAGAAAGCATGATTTTAAAGTGTTTGGATATTATCGTATTGTTTTAGGAATTGTAGTATTATTATATTTTTTGCTTTTGAAATAATAGTTTTATAATAGGGATGTGATGAGATTGAAGAAAGTAGTAGTAGGAATATCTGGAGGAGTTGACAGTAGTGTTGCTGCTCTTCTTTTGAAAAAACAAGGATATGATGTAATAGGCCTTTTTATGCGAAATTGGGATTCATTTACTGATGGAGAAGAAGAAGGGGCACCTACAACAAAAGAAGGAATTTGTCCACAAGAAGTAGATTATTTAGATGCTAAAAAAGTTTGTGAGAAGTTAGAAATTCCTCTTTATAGAAAAGATTTTGTTAAGGAATATTGGGATTATGTTTTTACATATTTTTTAGATGAGTTAAAGAAAGGACGTACTCCTAATCCAGATATTATGTGCAATAAATATATAAAATTTGATATGTTTGCTAGAGAAGCAGTTAAACTTGGTGCTGATTATATTGCTACTGGTCACTATGCAAAATTAGAAAATGGTAAGCTTTTAAAGGCAACAGATTTAAATAAGGATCAGACTTATTTTCTATCACAAGTTAGTAATAAACAATTTGCAAATGTCCTTTTTCCTCTTGGCGATATGTTAAAACCTGATGTTAGAAAGATTGCTTTAGAGTATGGATTAGTTACTGCTAAGAAGAAAGATTCAACAGGTATTTGTTTCATTGGCGAGAGAAATTTGACAACTTTTTTAAAAAATTATTTACCAAATCTTCCAGGAAATATAGTTGATATAGATACTGGTAAAGTAATAGGTGAGCATATTGGACTTATGAACTATACTATTGGTCAGAGAAGGGGACTTGATATAGGCGGTTTTAAAGATAGAATGTTTGTTGTTGGAAAAAATTTAGAAAAAAATATTTTGTATATTTGTATAGGAGAAGATAATGATTATTTAATATCAGACTCTTGTATTGTTAATGAGGTTAATTGGTTAGCTTCCAAAAAAGTTGATAAGTGTTGCTGTAAGTTTAGATACCGTCAAAATGATATACCAGTTTTTTTGGAATATTTAAATGATGATGAAATATTGGTAAAATATCCTCAAGGAGCGAAAGCTGTAACGCCTGGACAAGCCTGTGTTTTTTACTTAGAAGATGAATGTTTAGGTGGTTCAATTATAAAAGAAGTAAGAAAAAATGATAAGAAATTATGGTATTTGTAAAATTAGTTTAATTTGAGTATATTTTTTATATCTTTATTCATAATATTAGTGGTGATACTATGAATAATATAGATGTGAGAAATTATATAATAAATAATTTTAAAAGTGATACTCCTGAACAAATAGCTGAATCAATTAATACTTCAATAGAATCGAGAAGTGAAGATCCACTAATAGGACTTGGAGTATTATTTGAGATAATGTGGAAAAATTCTAACAATGAATTAAAGAATACAATTTTAACAAATATTAAGAAAGGACTTAAGTAAGTTCTTTTTTAAATACTAGAAAAATATGATAAAATAGTATAGAAAGGTAGGTAATTATGAACGATAGAATAATAGAAAGATATAGCAAATTAGTAGAGGATATTTCGTTTAAATATAATTACGATAGTAACATTAAACACTTACTTTATCTAATAATTCCAGCATTTTCCATAAAGTATAAGTATAGAGAAAAATTAATAAATGACACTTTTTCATCTATTCCTATAATGATAAATAAAGAAAAAACAGGAAATGTTAATGCTTACTATACAAGTATTCCTAGATCTGATAATGGTAAAATTACTACTAATAAATATATAGTAGTTAATAATTATGAGAAAATATCTTTGGTAACACTGCTTGATAGTTTAGTTCATGAATATAACCATGCTATTAATTCTTATAATAATGAAATAAAAGAGGAGAATAATTTAATATATGTAAGAACAGGCTTGACCTTTATTACATATAATAAAAATACTTTTAATAGTGTTTCAAAGTTACCATCATATGTTTTAGAAGAAGTTATAAATACCAAGCAAACAACTATGATAATAGATATAATAAAAAGCTATAAGGGTGGTATAGATTTTATTAATAATACTATATATGCTATTAATGGAGAGACTGCAAATACTTATGAATCTAAGGCATATCTTTTGGAGACTAAAGTGTTAGAAGGACTTATTAATAATAAAACATTTATTTATACTTTAGAAGATTTAAGATTGAATGGTCAAATAGATGATATAGAGTCATGGTTTAATAATATTACTGGTATAAGAAATAGTTATAATGAACTTATAAAAGATTTAAATAAATTGATGGAGTTAGAACTTAAATATGCTAAAACTAAGTATTTTAAAGGACATATAACTTCTAAGATGAAGTCTGTAATTAGAGATATAAATTATGTGGTAACTGTTTTTAATGATAATTGTAATTATAGGTAATTAACTATTTAAATAGTCATTAATTCCGTTAGCAATATTTTTAACTAGTTTATTTTGATAATCTTCTTTTCTGATGATATAATTATCGTGGCTATTACTGATATATCCGGCTTCTATTAATATTCCAGGTATTTTTAATTTGGAATACATATAGTAGCCATTTTCTTTTTTCTCTTCACGGACATTTGCTAGATTATTTGCTAAATTTTGGGTAACAATATTAGCAATTTTTTTGTTTTCTTTTTTTATATCACTATAGAATACTTGAATTCCACTCCATTTATTACTATCACTTGCATTCATATGAATAGAGATGTACATATCGCAATTGGATGAATTAATTAATTTTACCCGACCATATAAATCGTTTCTTTTCCTATTAATATCGGTATTTGCTAAATCGTAGTCGCCATCTCTTGTTAGAAAAACCATTGCTCCCCGATAAAAGAGTTCATTAGCTAATTTTTCAACCAGTAAGAGATTCATGTCTTTTTCTAAAAAATTATTAGAGATAGCACCACTATCAACGCCACCATGTCCAGCATCTAAGTATATGCATCTTCCTAATAAGGAGTAGTTTTTTATTTTAGCATTTACTTTGGAAATGGTTGTTACACAGAAAATGAACATTATTAGTATTAATAATTTGTACTTATTCATTTGCTTCACCCTAATTAAGTATATGTATGTAGATTGAGGATTTTACAGTATGTTTGGTAAGGGTAGAGATATTTAATCAATTTTTAGTTTTTATTATGAAATTATTTTAGAAAAAAATCAATAATAGTTTTTTTCTATATATTGATTTCTTTTATTATTTCATAGATTGTTCTATTCTTTTAATATCTTGAATGTCTTTTTTGGTAACTTTA
>ERZ827512.1702-NODE-1702-length-20340-cov-3.009514_pt1 | contig 20340 bp, 12 predicted proteins | sample MGYA00519916_ERZ827512 | MGnify/ENA primary metagenome ERZ827512 (study PRJEB31778, sample SAMEA3449335) | human gut metagenome | biome: human gut; feature: human-associated habitat; material: faeces | place: United Kingdom | collected 2010/2012 ... | reverse complement strand
TCTGCTTTTTTAGCTTCCTCTTGTTTTTCTTTATATTCGTCTTTTTCGACCTTTCCCTCAAAAACGAGCCAATCTCCGAAATCCATATCGGAAGAAGTTCCGTCACGGACCGTATCGCTTCGTTTCAAAACTCTGCCCACAGTCATCAGTATTATCTTCAAATCTCCGAAAAAAGTTATCCCGTTATCTATGTAAAGAAGATCGTATTCAAACTTCTGTTCCCATGTGATATTGTTTCTGCCGCTGACCTGCGCAAGACCGGTAAGTCCGGGACGCACATCATGGCGCCGGCGTTGTTCCGCAGACATGAACACCATATCGCGAACAAGTTGAGGTCGCGGACCGACGATTGAAAGGTCTCCGACAAGAATGTTTATCAATTCCGGCAACTCGTCAATGGAAGTGGAGCGAAGCCATCTTCCGTAGCCGTTCAACCGCTGTTCGTCGGGAAGCAAATTTCCGTCCGCATCTTTTTTATTGTTCATCGTGCGGAACTTGATAAGTCTGAATATCTTCTCGGTTCCGTCTTTCCGCTTTTTCCCCGGACGCAGTTGCGTAAAAAACGGATTTCCGTGCATGGCAAAAACACCTATAACGGAAAAGATCAGCAAAAACGGAAATAATACCGTTAACGAGAGAAAAGACAGGACTATATCAAGCACGCGTTTGAAAAAGTTTGCGTACATAAAAAACTCCGTTCTTTCGCGTCAGTCGAAACAGCGTCTGACAATCTCTATTATGACATCTTGCTGTTCCGGAGTCATCTTATTATCGCTCGGCAGGCAAAGACCGCGCTCAAAGACATCAAGACCGACATCCGAACCCTCTGCGGCAGAAATAAACAGATTGTCTTTATAAAGAGGTTGAGCATGCATGGGTTTCCAAATGGGACGTCCCTCTGCGTTGTACGACGCAATCGTTTCAAGAATTTCTGTCGGACAAGATTTTCCCTTGGAGGGAACATATGAAGCGGTGGTTGCGGTACGTGTCTGTTCGCACATGGCGTCTTTGTCTATCAAAATGCAGGACAGCCAAAAGTTCGGAGAACTTCTTTTCTCGTCATACGGATTCATTGTGACGGGAAGATCCGAAAATGCTTTTTTATATCTTTCGTATATCGCTTTTTTCTGATTTATATGTTCTTGCAAATACGGTAACTGACCGCGAACGACGCCGGCTATGACATTGCTCATACGGTAATTGTAACCTATTTCATTATGTTGATACCACGGTGCGGGTTCACGACTTTGCGTGGACCACTTACGAGCCTTTGCCGCTGCCGCATCATCATCGGTCAGAAGCATACCGCCCGAAGAACCTGTTATTATCTTGTTGCCGTTAAAGCTGATTGCATTATACTCCCCGAATGTCCCTGCCATTTTCCCGTCATAGGTTGCACCCAAAGATTCTGCGGCGTCCTCTATCAGAATGGCATTGTGCTTTTTGCAAACAGCCGCGATTTCCGTCAATTTTGCAGGCGTACCGTAAAGATTGGCAACAATAACCAACCTGACATCGGGATAAAGATCAAAGGCTCTTTCAAGAGCTTTAGGATCCATATTCCAAGTCGTTCTTTCACTGTCTATAAATATGGGAACCCCGCCCTCATAAACGACAGGATTCACAGTCGCGGAGAACGTCATATCCGAACAAAAAACTTTTTCTCCGGGTTTAAGTCCCGCAAGTTTCAAACAAAGATGTATGGCAGCCGTTCCGCAGGAAAGCGCAACGACATCTTTACATCCGAGCATCTCGGAGATCGTTTTTTCCAAAACATTCAGGTTTTCACCGAGAGTAGACATCCAGTTCGTTTCGAACGCTTCCGTCATATATCTTAATTCATCGCCGTGCATTGTCGGAGACGAAAGATATAATTTTCTCTCGAAAGGTTTAAGTTCCATAAAAAAATTGCCCCCACCGAAGTATAATGCCGGCCGCATGAAATCCGTTCCGATTCAGGTCTATCGGTAGTATTCGGAATTATCGGAAAGTTTTTTCTTCTTTATTATTTTCCAAAATACAATATTTTGTTGTTCCGCACGTTCGCGTGCGATCTCCCCCGTTCCGCCCTCAACGACACCCTCATGGCGAAAAACGGATAAGATTGTTCCGAAAAAGCATTTACAGTCAAATACAAAACTCAAATTATCTATATATTCTCCGTCAAATTTCGCCTTTTCGGGAATTTCAAGTTCGTCGCGCCCGTTTATCTGTGCCCACCCCGTAAGCCCGGGACGCACATCGTTTGCTCCGTATTTTTCACGTTCATCAACAAGATCTTGCTGATTCCATAATGCGGGGCGAGGTCCTATAATGCTCATTTTTCCCGTAAATATCTGATATATCTGTGGAAGTTCATCAAGACTCGTTTTTCTCAAAAATTTTCCGACACGGGTGATATACTCGTCAGGATTTTGCAGAAGATGCGTAGGCACATCATGAGGTGCCGAGACTTTCATGGTTCTGAATTTGCAAAGGCTGAAATATGTAATTTTACCGTTCTTTTTCCGACCTACGCGCTTTTGCCTGAAAAACACGGGTCCGGGATCATCTATAACTATCAAAAGACATATAATCAAAAAAGGCAACAACAGAATCAATATAGCGAAAAGAGACAGGACAATGTCCAAGAAGCGTTTAAAAAAGTGAGAATACATACCAACCTCGATATAAACGGCCGTTAAAACCGCCCGTATGCCAACATATAATTATATAAGGATATAATATCATAAAAATGTTAAAAAGTCAATAGTGTGAAATGATTTTGAAAAAAAATGTTATGCGGTCTTTAAAATCGAAAAAATTTGCCTTTTTGTCTATTTTTTGATACCACCGTTTCCCTTTTTGACTATTCCGTACAGGAAAAAATTTTCAGCAAGAAATATGAAAATGGAAAAATATTCATAAATACGGCGGCACGAATGTTTCATAATACTATTGCGACCGAAAGATCGCGTGATGAAAACGAGTAATCACAGATAAAGTGCTTTACGCACAAAGGAGATTAACAAAATGGCTAATAAGAGTCTTGTTCCCGCAGCAAAAGAAGCGCTCAACAAATTCAAAATGGAAGCGGCTTCCGAAGTGGGAGTAAATCTTAAACAGGGCTACAACGGTGACCTTACCGCTAAACAGGCAGGTTCCGTAGGCGGCCAAATGGTTAAGAAAATGATTGAGAGTTACGAGAACGGCATGAAGTAAACCCTTTTTGGGGCATATCTTTCTCGAGATCCGCAGACGTAAAAAATATTGTTTTTTGTCCGCGGACGGGCAGAGGCTGTAAAGAACGCAGGTTTTTTACGGCCTCTGTTCTTTTCGGATTAAAAATCCGATAAATCGCCGAAAAATGAATAATATCCCATATCCCGCAGATAATATAAAGGCACAGCAGGCAAAAATCCGGAAATAATCAAGGGAGATATATCAAAAATGAAAGCAACGGGAATAGTCAGACGTATAGACGACCTCGGAAGAGTTGTAATACCGAAAGAAATAAGAAGAACGATGCGAATTCGAGAGGGTGCGCCGCTTGAAATATTCACAAACAAAGACGGAGAAGTTATTTTTAAAAAGTATTCTCCGATAGGAGAAATCAGTGAATACGTGGATGCTTATGCGGAAACGGTGAACAAGGGCACGGCGAATACTGCGGTAATTTCGGACAAAGATTCGATACTTGCGGTATCGGGAGAGAAAGAGACAACTTGCGGACAAAAAAATTTCGCCCGAGATAGAAAAAATGCTTGAAGAGCGAAGAACTTACGTTTACAAAATAGGCGATACCAGAATACCTGTATCCGACGGCGCGGAAAACTGCCATGCGGGAATAGTATGTCCGCTGATAGTTGACAGCGACGTCATAGGCGGAATAATAGTTTTAATAAGAAATGACGGGGCGGCGCCGACTGAAACGGAAGTACGAATAACCGAAACAGCAGCAACACTTTTCTCAAAACAACTTGAAAACTGATCTACGATTCAAAAAAATATAGGCGCGCCGCACGGTGCGCCTTTTTTTGAGCAAAAAAAGATTGACAAATCCTGTCTGAAATGGTACAATGCAATCGGACAGAAAACCAAGCAAAAAAGGAAGAAAGGATCAAAATTATGAAAAGAATCGTTTCACTCGTACTGTTGCTCTGTTTGGTATTTTCGCTGACTGCCTGCACGGGAACGACGGAAACACCGACAACGGAACCGCAGCAACAGACAACAACTCAGCCCACGACGGAACAAGAGCCGCAAGGAGAAGTCTCCACTCCGCTTTTCTGGAAAGTTTCAGGCAACGGATATGAAGGAGAATTTTATCTGCTCGGCTCGATACACGTCGGAACAGACGACACAAACAATTATCCGAAGCAGATTCTCGATGCGTTTGAAAAATGCACCGCGCTTGCGGTTGAAAGCGATATTGTAGAAATTGAAAAGGATACCGCGGCACTCATCGAAAGCATGAAACCGTTTGTTTATTCGGACGGAACGACCATTAAAGACCATATCGACAAAGAACTTTACGACGATGCAGTTGCCCTGATGACTGAACTCGGCATATATAACTTTGCGATGGATTATTACAAGCCGACATTCTGGGACTCGATGATCTCATCAATGCTGGCGGATATGTCAAAGAACTACAAAATCGACAACGGCGTAGACCGTTGGTTCCTGAACAAGGCAAAAAAGACAAACAAAGACATAATCGAACTCGAAGATTACAAAAAGACATACGCCGACGAAGCGGCGCTTTCGGATAAAACACAGGAACTCATTCTGGAAAGAGATGTTCACGGCTTTGAAACTGACGACTATGTTAAAGAATACGAAGAGTCAATAAAAAAGCTTTTCGACGCGTGGAAAAAAGGCGATTTGACTAAAATGGAAGAAATTCTGTTTACGGAGGCGGATGAGAGCGAGTATACGGAAGAAGAAATAAAATGCGCGGAAGAATACAACAAATTCATTATGACCGACCGAAATGCGGAAATGGTCAAAAAAGCGCTTGATTTTCTGAAAAACGGCAAAAGCGTTTTCTACGTTGTGGGCGAAGCGCATATGCTCGGCGACGACGGTCTTGTAAACAAACTGACGGAAGCGGGTTATACCGTGGAACTTGTAAAATTCGATTAAATACAGTATAGGTGAAGAAGCATAACCATTGGTAGAACCGGTGGTTATGCTTCTTCATCTATAAGAGCTTGACAGCGCATTACTATCTTAGGCAACCGCTCACATGCAGCTGTCTTTTTTGCCTAATCATTCTTCACCCGTGAACGGGTCTATACACTGCAGCCTTGTCGACCGATTGGAACAGTCCGGTCTAATCGATACCCGAGAGGATAAATCAAGCCTTATCCATTGCCTCAGGGCACTCGATGGAAGTGCGGATGCAAAACGCTGGAAAGGGTGACCAAATGGAGGTAAAGAAGCCCCTCTCATCGGGAAGTGAGCCGCTGCATGGAAAATGTAGTCCACTCCGTTCATCGCACCGCGACATGATTCGAGATCTCGAACATCGCCTATATAGAATTTATCTTGTCCGCAACATCGGGCATCTTCGCCTGAAATCCATGCGCATATCGTCCTGTTTCTTCTCAACGTGCGAGAATATGCGTATATCTCCTATACCGTCTTCAAAAATCTGTTGAGAACGGCGTCTCCAAACGAACCCGTCCCGCCGGTTATAAGTAAAGTTTTATCGGTAAACAATCCCATTTTAAAATCTCCGATGTTTCCGCAAGTATATCTCGCTTATTTTGTTTTGCCGTTTGGTTTATTCTTTTTCAGAGGGAATATGCCTTTAAGAAAAATCGCGTCGATCATCATTTTTGTATTGGAGCGCAATCCCGGAATAAAAGCGGGGGCGATCATCGTGGTTATCACCTGCGCAATAAGCGAAGCCGCCGCCGCGCCAGATGCTCCGAAAGGGGGAATCAACAATAAATTGAGTAAAACATTAGAAACGGCGGCGGAACCGTAAACCCATTTTAAATATTTTTGCCTGTTCTCGCATACTATCCAAGCATTCCTTGCAACTCCCAGATACGAAAAAGCCGTATACCACGTTATTATCTGCAACGGAGATACCGCGGCAAGAAAAGCGTCGCCGTACAGTATCCGAATTATCGGATCCGCCAAAAAGCAGAAGAAAACCGAAACAAACGCGGAGATATAAAAAGTCAACGCATAAAGAAGCTTGTTTTTCCGTTCATACGAAACAAGATTTCCCGCTTTGTAATCCTCCATGATAGTGGGATAAAAAGAGTCGATTATCGCCTGCAATACAAAACACCACGAAGTGCATAAAGCGGTCGCCGTGGAATAATACCCTATTTCGGAATCGCTGATCATTTGTTTCAGCATAAACTTATCCGTTTGACCGTAAACGGACACCATCACGGCGGGCAGAATAAAATGCCAGCTGGATTTCAGCAGTTTTTTTCCGTAGTCCGCCGAAAACCTGAGTTTCTGACCTTTTTTCGCCTTATAAAAACATATCAGGATAATTCCGACGACGATATAATCAAGAGAAGTTGCAAGCGCAAAGAAAACAACGCTTTTCTGCGTGACTATCAAAAACACCTTGTAAGCGGCGGTAATCATATATCCCGCAAGGGTCGCGATCGCCGTTATTTTTGATTCAAGACGGGACTGAAACCAATAATTAAAGGTTTCGAGCAAATTGAAAATCATACCGAGCGAACACAGCGCGACCACGGCTATCGTGACGGGCTCGCCATTGTCCGCAACGAAAACAATACAAAAAATACTTACGGCGGAAAGGATACTCGAAATCGCCTTTAAAAGCATGGACGTTCCTAACACCGTGCCTTCATTTTTGCGATTGTCTACAAGTTCTTTCACAATAACGGAATTGATCCCGAGCGTGCAGACGGAAGCAAAAAAGCCCGTGTACGCTCCGGCATAATTTATCAGCCCATAATCCGCCGGTCCCAAAAATCTTGCGGTGTATATGCCGACAAAAAAATTTATCAGCATCTGAATAATGCGTCCGCAGATCAACCAGCCGGCGTTTTTTGCAACCTTATTCCGTAACAGTTTTTTCAATGCACTCAAGATTTCTTATACTCCTTGCCGGAACGCCGCCGACCAGCATATTATCGCCGACGCTCTTAACAACGCAGGCGCATCCCGCAACAACGCAGGCGTTTCCGATAGATGTTTCTCCGAGAATGGTAACTCTGCCGCCTATCCACGTTCCTTTTCCCACGGATTGACGGAATTTTCTGCCTTTTCCAGCTCTTCTTTCCGCATCGCCTATCTCATGCCCCCCTGTTTGAAACGTAACTTCCGGTCCGATATCGCAATTATCCGCAATATCCACGCGTCCGTTTCCGTTACACACAAAATTCTTGCCTATCCAACAGTTTTTGCCTATGTGCAACTCCGCGCTGGAATGTATCGGTCCCACGACTTTTGTGCCGTCGCCTATATCATATCCGGAAGCGCAAAGGAGAGCTCTTTTTATTTTAAAAGCGCCGGTTCCCGCAAAAATCCCGTTTACCCACGGAAGAAAAATACATCTTTTAAACGTTTTAAATTTCATACTTTAAACCAATCATCTTTCAATATTTCCGCTTTACTGCACGGACCGGACCCGTAAAGTCCCATGCCTTTTCCTCCTGAAAGGATATCCTCTGAAACTGAGATCAATCTTTCCGCCGCGATGCGAGGAGACCACTCACCGACCATTGTTTCATAGGCTTTTCTGCCGATATTGCGGCAGAACTCCTTATCATCGAGCAGTTTTTTTGTTTTTGAAAAAAGATCCTCAAAATCTCCGTCCTTGTATATAATTCCGTTTTCTCCGTTTTTGATAAGGAACGGCACCGCTCCTATCTCGTGCGAGGCAACAACCGCGCAGCCCGAATTCATCGCCTCGTTCAAAACCGCACCCCAGCCCTCGTTTTTATCGGATGTAAAAAGGAACACCTCGCTTTTTCTCATAGAAAGTCTGACGTTCTCGGGGCTCATGGCACCACGCAAAACCACTTCTTTTTCAAGGTTTTTTTCGGATATCATCTTTTCGATTTCCGGGCGCAAAACGCCGTCGCCCACCATTTCAAGAGTAAAAGAATACCCCTCTTTTTTCAATCTTTCCGCTACGGCGATCGCGCTTTCGGGATGCTTCAATGCCAACATTCGGGCGGCCCACAGTATTGAGTTCGGTTTTTTTTCGTGCAACGGAGTTTCAAACCCATCGGGATAAATTTCCGCTTCCGTAAAATACCCCCACTTAAACGCTTTTTCTCTGAAAAGGAAAAATCTGCCGTATTCATACGCGGCGTACGCGCTCGCTCCCAACAGATATATCGGCTTTTTACGCGGGTTTTTCAAGCTCCACTTGATCAGTCGGGGAAGATACTTTGCCGGCTCGCGATTGCCCTTTACGGGCCTTTCCGAATATCTGAAAATCAATTTTCCCTCTTTTTTACGGTCTTTCAAAAGAAACTCGGGGGCAGAACCTGCGATAACGACATCGGCATTTTTTATTAAGGAAATAACCGAGCCTGTATCGGAGGGATCGTCGGAAATTTCTTTGACATACGGAGCGGAAAGATGTTTGTATCCCAAAGCAGCTCTTTCATCGCTCATTTTTCCCGTCGCGATAAAGAGGTAATCATCACACATTTCAAAAAGTGCATCGGACAACGGTTTTTGGTGATGATTGAAATAATTAGACAGAAATACTATCTTCATTTTCATTCCTCATTCGATTTACGTTTGTTATAACGCCATCAAGCAAAACAAGACACATCATAAAGACAGGCGCCCCGTCAAGAATGGGCTCCAAGGTCATCTGAATCAGCGAAACGGTAAGGAACGGAATAAAAAGAACCTTTATATCAAGAGAATCGCTTCTCCGTATAAATTTCACGATGCTTTTTATCCACATAATCAAATACGCAACAAGCAAAACGGAAGACAAAATCCCGCCTTCGTTCAAAGTGTCGAGAATCAGGTCGTGGGCGTAATCTCCGCCCATCAAATGCCGTATTTTTCCGCCGCCCCAAGGGTATTGAAACGCGTTTCGAATATATCCTGCTTTTATTTCCCATCTTTCGGTAGAGAAAAAACCGTTCTTGTCCGAAAGAGAATTATCGAATCTCGTAAACAAATAACTCTTGTTGAGTATGCTTGATATTCCGAAAACGTCGTATTTTATAACGATATAAACCATAAAAACAAGCAGCAACACAAAGATTAAAGACACTCTTGCACGCCGGGATTTTGCGTTGACCGCCAGCACGATAATTCCGACAGCCAGCGAAATCACCGAGACCATTATTGCCGTGCGACTGCCCACAATCGCGCCGTAAATAAGGCACGGAACAATCAGCAGCAACATAAGAAGGTTTTTACCGCGTTTCATCACGGAATATGTTAGCAAAGCCGCTGCGAAAGTGAAGTTTATCATCTGACCTGTAGAAGAAGATACCTGCCCCGACCAAAAATCGTAATGTACGGCGCCGTAATTGAATCCTCCGTTTTTGATTATTTCAGTAACGCAGTTCAAAAAGACGTGGGAACACATCCCGAGTGCAAGACAAATAAAAACGGCGAAAGGCAGCTTGTATTTATCGTCCGATATCGCTTTCATATTGAGTCCGAAAACATACGCGACGGGAAGAAAAAGAACATCTATCGAAACTTTATTCGCGGTCGCAAAAACAACAATCGCATAAACAAGAGCAAAAGCCGAAATAACACAAAACTTCGCATCTATTCTTATCCGTTTGTTCTTTATACACTGACCGACAAACATCGCGGAAAGAAAATATTTCCCGCACAGCATAAAATTCATTGAAAAAAGCAGAAATAACAAATATGTTATGACCATATTTTCTCTCCAATCAAAACAAAACAATCGGTTTCGCCGGAAAATATCCGTTGCCCGCCGTGCCCCGCGTGGAGGAACCGATCCGCACGGCTCCTCTCGCCCGAAGGCGAGAGGTAAATGAAATTCTCAACCGGAAATAAGCACTCCGTTTGCGTCAAATGTGTAATAACCCTCTTCGAGGATTCCGTTTCCTTTATTCGCGGAAACGAAATATTTGCCCGTCACGGGTCTGCAGCCGCTGTTTATATAATAAACGGAACCGTCTACCTCCACAGCTCCTGCCGCGCATCTCTGACCGTTTTCAAAGTAGTATGTCACTCCGTCGGTCCATTTCGCAAAGCCGGAGGAAAGAAACTCGCCGTCCTCTTTGAAGTAATAATAACCCTCTTCGAGAATACCGTTGCCCGCCGCTTTCGTTATGTAGCAAACGCCGGTGTTCATCTTGCAGTTGCTGCCCACATAAATCAGTTTGCCGTTATATTCAATAACGCCCGCATAATACGGTTGTCCCATCTTTATGTAGCATTCCTCGCCCTTCCAATCGGCAAATCTGCCGTCTATCAGAGCGCCGTTATCCGCAAACAGATAGAAGCCCGTTTCAAGGATCCCGTTTGTTTTATCGGGAGATACCCAATACATTCCCGTCGCCGCCTGACAACTGCTGCGAACGTAATATATGTCGCTGCCTATTCGAACAAGTCCCGCCGCATACGGCTGACCGTTTCTCATATAGCACATATTTCCCTGCCACATCGCAAACGCATTGTCTATAAGAACGCCGTCTTCGCCGAACGCATACGTGCCCTCAGCCAGAAGTCCGTTCGTCTTATTTGCGGGAACGGTGCAGATGCCTTTTCCGAGCGTGCAGTCAGAACCGATATATATTATCTTTCCTTCCGCATTCAGAATAAGACCCGCAAAGCACGGTTGACCTTTTCTTATATAGCGAAGAGCATTCTGCCAAACGCCGAACTCTTCGTCTGCCATGGAACAGTCTTCCTTGAAAAGATAATATCCTTCGGGAAGAAGTCCGTTTCCTTTTGCCGAAGATACGTAAACAACGTTTTTCTTCGCTTCATAGGTTCCGGAGAAATAATAGTATTTGCCGTCTATGAGCTGAAGTCCCGTCTGTGAAATACCGTTTACGAGATAATATGTTCTGCCCTCAACCGTCAGCAAGCCCGTGCTGTTGAGTTTTACCGCTTTTCCGTCGGTTCCGAAGTCATACCATTGCGGAGTATGGCTGTTGGAGTTTATAACGTACTTAAGTCCCTCGTATCTGTAACCGGGCTCAACGTTTGCGTCTCCGAAATAGTAATCATAGCCGTCTATCGTATGCCAGCCGTGACCGTAATAGTTCGGACCGTAATAATATCTCGTTCCCTCGGACGTTGCATACCATTGTCCGGAAATGAGTCTGCCGTTTTCTTCGAACTCAAACGTTACTTTTCCGTTGCTGTATGTTTCAACGCTTGTCAAAGTCGTCGTATCGAAATAGTACCACACGTCGTCTATCATGACCCAACCGCCGGAGAGAACTCCGAGTTTGGAATATCCCCACTTGCCGTCGGTTTGTACAAGACCCGTATAAACGCCGCCGCGAACGCCTTCGGTAAGGGTGTAATATACGCCGTTCTCAAGTATGTATCCGGAGAAAGCCACGCCGTTGACATACTCTCTGCCGTCCGTCCAGATGCCGTTGAAAAGATCTCCGCATTCGGAGCATTTCAGAACGCCGTCAACGAGAGCGTAGGAGTGTCCCGTTGCGGGAACGGTCGTGCCCCAGTCAACAACGGAGTTGCAGACTTCGCAGAACGTTCTGCCCGTGTAGCCCGCTTCCGTGCAGGTCGCAGCCTTGTCCGCAAGAGCAACGGCATCAACGTGATTAGTTGCGGTTGCGGAATAATACTGCTTCGTTTCCGCTCTGTGGTCGTGTCCGCCGTTCCATGTTGCGTAGTCGGCGGGTTTGGTTTCGTTTGTCCAATAGTGAGCCTCGGTGTCAACCTGAACCTCGGCGCCGGTAAACGTATCGGTTGTGCCGTCAACAAATTCAACTTCGCCGCGAACGACGGAAGCGCTTATGTCGATAGGCCAGATTTCATTGCCTTTTCTGTATTCGGGATACATCCAAACGTTATTACGCGTTCCGTCCGCAACTATTGCGGGAAGTTCCCAGGTTCTCACGGGCATGGAAACGAGCATTCCCTCTCCCGTCGCATCGTTTTTACCGGTGCGGGTAACGGTAACGGTCGCGATGTTCTCGTCCGCGTCGGAAATAACGTAAGAAGCGGTGAAGCCCTCCGCGACTTCCATGTGATCGAGTTCCCATTTGCTTATGTTGTTAAGGTCGATATCCGCGCTGACGGATTGAACCTTTTCGATATCCGTCGCAACAAGGTCTATGTAATAAACCGAGCCGAGGAGGATATTGTTGAGTGTCGCGTCGTGCGCGGCAAGTTTAACGGTGGATATGCCGGAATTCGCTTTTATATTGATCTGACGGATAACAGACGCTCTGTTGCCCTGTTTATCGCAAATCTCGAATTTGACGGTATGAACGCCGTCCGCGAGAACGCAGTCCGCAACGGACATAACGCCGCCCTTGATTGTGCAGGCAACTTCAACGCCGTCCACATACGCTTTTGCGGTGGATTCGTCAAGTCCTGTTGCGTTGTCTTTTACCAGATCTGCAACCATCGCGCCGAAAGAAATATTGTTATCGGTCGATTCGGCAACTTTTCCTCTGATGAAAGAAACAGCATCGCTCATACTGGTCGATGCCCAGCGAACGTCACTGAACACCGGAGCGTCTCTGTCGTCTACCGCGGAAGAATAATCAACTGTTATATCGTCAAGATACATAATAACATTGACGTTCTGCGATTTGTGTTCAAAGTGGTTGTAACCGTGTTTGCTTCCGTCGCGGTCGTTTACATAGAAGTCAAGCATGGTCCAGTTTGCGGGAATGCACCAATCTCCGCCTTCAAGGTCGAAGTAAACGTAGTGCCAACCCGGCTCGTCGTATTCCATGGTGAAACCGCAGTCCCAGTCGCCGCCGTTGTCGATAAGTGTGGCAGTCGTATAGGAACCGTCAACGGATTTTATGGAACCATCTTCATTTCTCTCGGTTACTTTCTGCAGGAAAATACGTCCGTTGAGAGACTTCGCCTCTATCGGGAAATAGATCCACATACCGAGACGGGTCGCGCCTTTGAGGTCTATTCTCTCACCGCTCTTGTTTTTAACGCAGAGACGTCCGTTCATATAGCCGGACTCGGTGGAAACGGAGAAATCGGCGTTGAATCTCATGGCGTAATTGCCGCTGTGAACTTTGCCGTTCTCTGCAGTAACTATCGAGCAACTACCGGGAGTTATGAGGTAGTTGTAGTTTGCTGCCGCCGCGCGGTAAAACTCGGAAACATCTCCGTCTTCAAAGTTCCAAAGAACTTCGGAGCCTTTGCCGAGATTAATGGTGGCGGAGGCGGAAACGGAAGTGCCCTTAAATGTTGCCGTTATGGCACTGGTCGCAACGGCTCCGTCGCCAGCCGTGAACAGGATGCCGTCGAGCGAGCCTACGCCGTTATCCGAGAGCTCAAACTCGATATCGGAAGCCTTGAATTTAACTTCATTCAGCCCATATGTTGCAATAATATTTAAAGCAACCGTTTTTCCGTAAGGAACGGTGATCGTCGAACCCGTAAACGCAAGAGATTCGGGGATGACCGCATGAATGGTAACGGAGCCCACTTCTTTGCCGCCGTGAACGGCTGTCAAAACAACGTCGCCCGCCGCGCCTGCGGTCAAAACTCCGTTTTCATAAGTTCCGTTTACAACATTGTATGTAATGTCTTCGGGTATTTCCGCGGAAGAACCGGACGGAGATACGCCGGCAACGGTAATTTCGGTCGAAGTTCCGGGAGTCACATATTCAACCGCCGCGTTCATCGCAACGTGGTCAAATGTGTTTGAGGGAACAGCGGTGGATGCAATGATAAGACCGGAAGAAATGGAACGCTCGGAGCCGTCGGATGGTCTGTTGATGACCTCGACTTTGTCGGAGCCTTCGGGACGTGAGGCATAGGTAGTGGAACCGCCGCCGTCAAGGTTGACAGCCGCAACACAGCCCGCTTCAAGCATGATCTGCGCAAGTTCATGCATCGTACCGCCGCAGGAGAACGGCTCCTGACGACCGTCGAGAACCATCATTACAACCTTGCCTTCAGCTGTTATTCCGACACAGGTACGGGAGTGACGCTGGGTGTTATACGCGCCGCTTGCGGAAGCGGTCACATCTTTACCGTCGCGAACAAGCCATTGAGAACCCGCCGCAGCCTGCCAAATGGTGCTTTCACCGTTTTCATCAACATATTTGCCGAGATTCTTCGAGTAGTCGATAACGGCAGTCTTTCCGTCTTTCAAGATGGCGAAGAAGTTATCATAACTTGATGTACCAAACGATACACCGTCAATGAAAGTGATACCAATCGGCTGACCTGTGGTCATGTTGTAGAAAGAAGCGTTAACTCCCGCAACAACATTGTAATACTCACTTATGTACTGCTCATCATTGGGATTGCTGTACTTCTGATTTGCATAAGCAATCTGATTGGTGAGTTTTTCCATACCCATAACACCGTTTTCGTGCTGTTTGAGGTATGAAGTTTGAATGACAACATCATCTCTGGTTATGTCAGCGGTAGCGACATAGTAAACCATCTGATTGCCGTCTTTTGCATAGGCGTAGTTGATATACTGCTCTACGCCGGGAGCAAGTGTTGACGATGTGCTTTTGAACACATCGTGCGTTTCGGACACAAAGTCCTTGTTGTATGCGGCGGACGAGGCAAAGGTCATAAGACCTGCGGTCAGCGCAACACAAAGAACAACAGCCAGAAACGACCTGATGAGTTTGTGCGATTTCATGCAATTTCTCCTTTATAAAATTTTTTATATACTGAAAATCCGCAAAGCGGGTTTGTATATTCGTTTCACTTTATACGAACATATATCAAACAATCGGTTTCGCCGGAAAATATCCGTTGCCCGCCGTGCCCCGCGTGGAGGAACCGATCCGCACGGCTCCTCTCGCCCGAAGGCGAGAGGTAAATGAAATTCTCAACCGGAAATAAGCACTCCGTTTGCGTCAAATGTGTAATAACCCTCTTCGAGGATTCCGTTTCCTTTATTCGCGGAAACGAAATATTTGCCCGTCACGGGTCTGCAGCCGCTGTTTATATAATAAACGGAACCGTCTACCTCCACAGCTCCTGCCGCGCATCTCTGACCGTTTTCAAAGTAGTATGTCACTCCGTCGGTCCATTTCGCAAAGCCGGAGGAAAGAAACTCGCCGTCCTCTTTGAAGTAATAATAACCCTCTTCGAGAATACCGTTGCCCGCCGCTTTCGTTATGTAGCAAACGCCGGTGTTCATCTTGCAGTTGCTGCCCACATAAATCAGTTTGCCGTTATATTCAATAACGCCCGCATAATACGGTTGTCCCATCTTTATGTAGCATTCCTCGCCCTTCCAATCGGCAAATCTGCCGTCTATCAGAGCGCCGTTATCCGCAAACAGATAGAAGCCCGTTTCAAGGATCCCGTTTGTTTTATCGGGAGATACCCAATACATTCCCGTCGCCGCCTGACAACTGCTGCGAACGTAATATATGTCGCTGCCTATTCGAACAAGTCCCGCCGCATACGGCTGACCGTTTCTCATATAGCACATATTTCCCTGCCACATCGCAAACGCATTGTCTATAAGAACGCCGTCTTCGCCGAACGCATACGTGCCCTCAGCCAGAAGTCCGTTCGTCTTATTTGCGGGAACGGTGCAGATGCCTTTTCCGAGCGTGCAGTCAGAACCGATATATATTATCTTTCCTTCCGCATTCAGAATAAGACCCGCAAAGCACGGTTGACCTTTTCTTATATAGCGAAGAGCATTCTGCCAAACGCCGAACTCTTCGTCTGCCATGGAACAGTCTTCCTTGAAAAGATAATATCCTTCGGGAAGAAGTCCGTTTCCTTTTGCCGAAGATACGTAAACAACGTTTTTCTTCGCTTCATAGGTTCCGGAGAAATAATAGTATTTGCCGTCTATGAGCTGAAGTCCCGTCTGTGAAATACCGTTTACGAGATAATATGTTCTGCCCTCAACCGTCAGCAAGCCCGTGCTGTTGAGTTTTACCGCTTTTCCGTCGGTTCCGAAGTCATACCATTGCGGAGTATGGCTGTTGGAGTTTATAACGTACTTAAGTCCCTCGTATCTGTAACCGGGCTCAACGTTTGCGTCTCCGAAATAGTAATCATAGCCGTCTATCGTATGCCAGCCGTGACCGTAATAGTTCGGACCGTAATAATATCTCGTTCCCTCGGACGTTGCATACCATTGTCCGGAAATGAGTCTGCCGTTTTCTTCGAACTCAAACGTTACTTTTCCGTTGCTGTATGTTTCAACGCTTGTCAAAGTCGTCGTATCGAAATAGTACCACACGTCGTCTATCATGACCCAACCGCCGGAGAGAACTCCGAGTTTGGAATATCCCCACTTGCCGTCGGTTTGTACAAGACCCGTATAAACGCCGCCGCGAACGCCTTCGGTAAGGGTGTAATATACGCCGTTCTCAAGTATGTATCCGGAGAAAGCCACGCCGTTGACATACTCTCTGCCGTCCGTCCAGATGCCGTTGAAAAGATCTCCGCATTCGGAGCATTTCAGAACGCCGTCAACGAGAGCGTAGGAGTGTCCCGTTGCGGGAACGGTCGTGCCCCAGTCAACAACGGAGTTGCAGACTTCGCAGAACGTTCTGCCCGTGTAGCCCGCTTCCGTGCAGGTCGCCGCCTTGTCCGCAAGAGCAACGGCTGTATGCTCATGCCAAGAAGTAACATTGAGAGTTCCGCCCTCGTTGCCCTTGTTGACACCGATATAGCCGTAAGCGCACATCGCTTCGCTGTCTATTTGGATCTTTGCAGAAGAGAATGTTCCGAAAGAACCGTCTTCAAATACGACGCGTCCCGCTTTTGTCAGAAGCTGAATATCCATCGGATATACGCATTTTTTCTGCGTTATAATCCAGTTGGAATCTTTGCCGAGAGCGTTATGCGGATACCATGCGCGAACGGGAACGGAAGCAATAACAGCTTCTCCTCTATCGGAAACGGTCGATGTTTTTCTTAGTGTTAATTCAAGAATTCCGTTATCGGCGGGGTAAAACATATATTCCGAAGAGAATCCTCCGGCGGTTGTTATACCTGCGGGTTCCCAGTCGTTAACATTATTGACTTTGAGAGTAACAGAAACCGTATTGACAGCGCTGATATCCGTCGCAACGATGTCTATATAATAAAGAGAACCTACAAGAGTTGACGTCATATCGGCATCTCTCGGAATCACCTTTACGGTATTCTCCAAAGAACCGGTATCCATTGTAAACGTTCTCACAATATGAGAAACATTGCCTTGTCTGTCCGCGATTTCAAACTTCACGGTATGAACGCCGTCAGCGAAATCAACGGGATTGAGAACGGTAATTTTCCCGTTCTTGTATTCGGCGGCAACAACGTTTCCGTCAATATATGCCTTTGCGGAGGCGGGATTTATACCCGTTGCGTTGGATTTTTTCGTATTTTCCGACACAGACGCCGCAAAATCCACACCGTTGTAAACTATCGTTGCGTTGTCTTTCAGTATTGCGGAATCGGACATACCTGTCGCAGCATAAGAAACATCACCGAAAACAGGGGGTTCGCGGTCATCCACAACGGAAGAATAGTCTACCGTTATATCGTCGATGAAAAGCGTGAATTTTCCCGTATAAGATTTTGTTTTATTGTTTTTCCAGGCGCGGTCTTCGATATACCATTCAACCATGGCTCCGTAATAGCGTTCCGCCTTATACCCGTTTTTGGACGAGGTGCAGGAAAGACGGTTATTCTGCATAGACATGGCATAGTAACCGGAGAAAGCGGAAAGGTCGGCGTAGAAGTAGTACCAGCCGTCGCTTCCCATGCCCTCGCGATTTATGAGGAACTCGGTCATTGCGGTTGATCCTCGCGTCCAAGCGTCCGTCGCAGTTTTCTTGTAGCCGAAAACAAAACGGGGATTAAGACCTGCAATGTCCACTTCATCGGGAAGATATACCCAAAAGCCGAGACCTGTCGCTCCGGTTATGTTGACATAATCGTCCGGAGTTCCGTACATCTGAACCCCGTCTGCGTCTGTTCCCAAGCCGTGCGCCTTTATGGAATCGGCATTGTAGGTCATCATTGACGTTATATAGTCTTCATAATATGTAAGCTGACTGAAATCAACGGAATATGCCATCGAATAGTTGCCTGAGTGAACTTTTCCGTTTTTCGCATCCGCAACGGATATGGTAGTGGAGACATCTGCATTATAATAGTCAAAAAATCCCCATCTGTCAACATTTGCATCCTCAAAGTCGAAAAGGACTTCTGAACCTTTTCCCACATTGAGAGGAACGGTTGCGCTGACGGAAGTGCCGACAACGGTCGCTGTTATCTCTCCGCTGCCGGTAACGGAGGTATCGGCAGTCGCGTTAAAAGTCAATCCGCTCACGGAACCGAATTTACCGTCCGAAAGAGAGAACTCGATATCTGCGGCGTCAAATGCCACCGTGTAGCCGAATTCGCCGTAGGTCAAAGTCAACCCTATCTCGGAAGATTTTCCGTAAGGAGTGGCAAGAGCGGTCGAAGTAAACGCTATCTCATCGGGAACGACGATGTGAACCGTTGTTTCTCCGACGGTTTTCCCGTTATAGACCATCTGAATAACGGCATCGCCCGTTTTTGCGGGAACAAAAATACCGTTTTCAATCGTGCCGAAAGAGTCATCCGCAAGTTTCAGAACCGCATCTGCAGGAATTTCAGCAGCCGTTCCGGACGGGCTTATACCCTTTGCGGAAATTGCGGTTTTTGCATTTACGGTAATAAACTCGTGTTCCGGTGTCAATGCAGCCCTGTCAAAAGCATCGGACGGAGCCGCGGTCGAAGCGATTATAAGACCTGCGGAAATGGAGCGCTCGGAGCCGTCGGAAGGACGGTTGACGATGGAAACGCTGTCCTCGCCCTCCTGCTTCGCGACATAAGTCGTCGATCCGCCGCCGTCAAGGTTTATCGCGGCGACACAGCCCGCTTCAAGCATTATCTGCGCAATTTCGTGCATTGAACCGCCGCAGGAGAACGGCTCCTGTCTGCCGTCGAGAACCATGAAGACGACCTTGCCCTCAGCTGTTATTCCCACGCTTGTGCGGCAATGTCTGTCGGTATTGTACGAGCCGCTTGCGGAAGAGGTCACGTCTTTTCCGTCGCGAACAAGCCATTGGGAACCGCCGGCTGCCTGCATAATAGCCCTGTCGCCGGTATAGTTCTTTTCGTTTGTGCGATAGTCGATAACGGCGCTGCCGTCTTTCAGGATAGCAAAGAAATTGTCATAACTTGCGGTTCCGAAAGAAACGCCGTCAATGTAAGTGATGCCGGAGGGTTGTCCCGTCGTCATATTGTAAAACGATGCGTTGACGCCGGCGACAACATTGTAGTATTCGCTGATAAACTGCGGAGACGCAGGATCGCTGTAATACTCATTTGCGGAAGCGACCTGTTCCGTCAGCTTGGACATTCCGAGAACCTTGTTTCTGTACTGGTCTTTATAAGACGTCTGCACAACAACATCGTCTCTGGAAATATCCGCGACGGTCACATAATAGACCATCTGGTTGCCGTCCTTGGCATAGGCGTAGTTGATATACTGTTCTACGCCGGGCGCAAGGGTTGCGGATGTGCTTTTAAACACATCATGCGTTTCAGAAACAAACTCTTTGTTATACGCCGACGCGGAAACGGACAAAAGTCCGAACAGCATGGCAAAACAAAGAATAAGCGCGGAGAGAGTTTTTGCGAAATTTCTTCGTTTCATGTGGTTGCTCCTTTTCTAAAATATTAATATCTGTTATAGTTTCTTTCTGATTTCTTCGTTCCTTTTAATTCTGATTTTTCCGTCAGTAAGTTTTTCAATATAATCCGTATACGGTCGAGTTAAATCAATAACTTCCGCATAATGGTGTCCGACCTGTTGCTCCTGCGGAAGCTCGGCGCGCCAGTCGCCGTATTTTTGCGTCAGATATTCGTCATACTTTTCCGGAACGCGAACGGACAAGCCCTCAAAAGTCGCGATTTTTCCGTTGCCGTACTGTTCTCGCGGAGCATATTCGAGGTTTCCCTGCCAGTTCCCGTGGTTACAGAGAATATCCGAGCGCGGCCCCTTGTACCGGGTCAGAGCGTCTTCAAGTTTTTCCACGTTTACGCGTATCTTACGGTCGTAATGAAAGAGTTTGCCGAAAAAACCGAAAAGAGCGGCGCGACCGGTCTTTTTTGAGCAATATGCGACGCTCAATTTCAGGTACTGTTTTGTTTTTTTCCTTTCGAGTTTTTTTTGCTCCGCTCTTTCCGAGGGATACTCGT
>ERZ827512.1701-NODE-1701-length-20342-cov-38.158229_pt1 | contig 20342 bp, 19 predicted proteins | sample MGYA00519916_ERZ827512 | MGnify/ENA primary metagenome ERZ827512 (study PRJEB31778, sample SAMEA3449335) | human gut metagenome | biome: human gut; feature: human-associated habitat; material: faeces | place: United Kingdom | collected 2010/2012 ... | reverse complement strand
AATAAGGTTTGGGCAGGTGAACCTTCAAGCCAGTCACACGACGGCTACTATGTAAAGGTTGACCTTATGAGAAGCTCCGCAGCAGAGCCAGCTCGTGCGATAGACACTGCAACACTTGATGCTTCCAACAACTTTAAATACACCTTTACAGGACTTGATGAACAGGACGCAAATGGTAATCCTTATACTTATACTGTAGCAAACGAAATTACAGATGCTCCCAAGTATACTGAAAATGTACAGTCTGGTTATGAAGTATCTTACAACGGCACTACCGTAACAAATACTTGGAAAGACACTACAACTCCTACTCCCACACCCGGCACCACAAATATTACAGTCAAGAAGATATGGGCAGGGGAGCCTGCAGGTTATTCTCACGACAGCTACACTGTTACTGTTAAACTCCTCAGAAAGGCAAATGGAACAGTTGATCCTTACTTTAGCGAGACAATACCCCTTAATGCGGCAAATGGATTTGAATTTACACGTTCAGGTCTTGAAGCAGAAGATGCAGACGGCAACCCTTACACCTACTATATTGAAAACGAGAGCACAAATGCTCCCCAGTATATGGACGGTGTTCAGTCGGGATACAAGGCAACATACAGCGGCACAACCGTTACCAACACTTGGACCGAATGGAATGCTCCCACTCCCAGCAAGATAAGCGTTACCGTTAACAAGACATGGGCAAACGAGCCTGCAGATGCAGACCACAGCAATTATGTTGTTAAGGTCGATCTTATCAGAAACTCTGTTACTGTTACAGATCAGAAGGTAGCTACAGTTACACTTGAAGCTGCAAACAACTTCACAGCTACTGTAGATGACCTTAAAGAATTTGATGCAAGCGGCAATATCTTTGTTTATACCGTTGCCAACGAGCAGATGATCGGCATGCCCGAATATATCCGTGGTGTACAGTCAGGCTACACTGCTTCCTACAACGGCACTACAGTTACAAACACATGGAACGAGGTTCCCAGACCTGCTCCTGTCACCACCTCCGTTACAGTAACAAAGCTCTGGAGCGGCGATGAAGGCAGAAACGACCACAGCGGATACGAAGTAGCCGTTCAGCTGGTCGGAACAGCAAACGGCGTTTCCGTAGTTGTGGAAAACGTTGTACTCAATGCTCAGAACAACTTCACTAAGACTATTGATAACCTTGACAAGTATGACGGAAACGGCAATCTTTATACCTATTCCATCAGAAACGAGGCTTCAACTGCTCCCAAGTTTATTGCAGGCGTTCAGTCCGGTTATGAGGTTTCCATTTCGGGCACTACAGTAACCAACATATGGCACGAAGTTTCAACCGTTTCGGGCAACCACTCCTTCAAGTTCAAGAAGACTGACAGAGAGGGCATTGCTCTTGAAAATTCCGAGTTCACCCTTTACTATGACGCTTCCTGCGCATCTCCTGTTATGACAGATGCAGGCGATGCTTACAAGGTAAGATCCGATAAGGACGGCATTGTTGAGTTCAAGGGACTTATCCCCGGCACATACTACTTCGCCGAGACTGAGGCTCCTAAGGGCTACAAGCTCAATACCAACATCTACAGCGTTACCATTACAGTTGACGCAGACGGCAATACAGTTGTTACCTTCGGTGACGGCACAAGCATAGGGCTTACATCTCTTGCAGTTGTAAATGATCCCATCAGCACCACACCCAATAACGGCGGCGGATTCAATGACGGCGGCAATAACGGAGGCAACGGCGGTAATAACAACGGCGGTAACGGTAATAATGGTGGCAACAACGGTGGAAATGGCAGCAACGGTGGAAATGGCAGCAACGGTGGAAATGGCAGCAACGGTGGAAATGGCAGCAATGGTGGAAATGACAACAATGGTGGAAACGGCGGCAACGACAACAATGGTGGAAACGGCGGCAATGGCGGCAACGGCGGCAACGGTGGAAACGGCGGCAATGGCGGAAACAACACCAACGGCGGCAGCAGCACCACTGATGACGGCGACAAGACATATGGCGGCGATTCCACAGGAAAGACCGACACTGATTCCGATTCCGACGGCTCAGGCAAGACTACAGGCACCGACACAGATTCCGACCATTCCGGTAAGACCACAGGAACAGACACTGACAGCTCGGAAGATGTTTCCTCCGGCAGCGGAATGTATGCAGACGGAACTGCAGAAGAAAGCTCTTCCGTTCCTGCTGTGATCTGCACAGCGGCTATCTCCTTTATTGCGGCTGCGGCATTCGTTACAGCAAGAAGAAAGATACAGAAGTAATTTTTAACTATAAAATCGCCCCTGATGATAATATCGTCAGGGGTGATTTTTTGGCATACTGCTCAAAACAACTGAACATTTTCTTTGGAAATGTGAGATTTTTTCAAAAGCTATTGGCAAGCGGCACGAAATATGTTATAATATATTGGATACCGCTAAACAGCAATTCTGAAAGGATGGTTTTATATATGTCAAAGTTAATGCTTGGCAATCAGGCGGTTGCCAGAGGTCTGTACGAGGCGGGGGTTGACGTTGTTTCCTCCTACCCGGGCACACCAAGCACCGAAATTACCGAGTTTGCTGCTAAATATGATGATTTCCACTCCGAGTGGGCGCCCAACGAGAAGGTTGCCTGCGAAACTGCCATTGGTGCCAGCATCGGCGGCGCACGTTCATTCTGCGCAATGAAGCACGTTGGTCTCAACGTTGCTGCCGACCCTCTCTTTACCGTGGCTTATTCGGGCGTGAACGGCGGACTTGTTATCGGCGTTGCCGACGACCCCGGAATGCACTCCAGCCAGAACGAGCAGGACAGCCGTCATTATGCCATTGCTTCAAAGGTGGCTATGGTGGAGCCTTCCGACTCGGGCGAGTGCAAGGAATTTACAAAGATGGCGTATGAGCTTTCTGAAAAGTTCGATACTCCCGTTATCCTGCGCCTTTCCACAAGAGTTTCCCACTCCCAGAGCGTTGTTGAGGAGTGCGAGAGAGTTCCTCACGACATCGGCAAGTATGAGAAGAATATCGGCAAGTACGTTATGATGCCCGCAAATGCCATCAAGCGCCATGTTGTTGTTGAGGAGAGACTGAAAAAGCTCACCGAATATGCTGAGGACTGCCCTTTCAACACCGTTGAGATGAACAGTGATGAGATAGGCGTTATCACCTCTGGCATTGCATATGAATACGCAAAGGAAGCTCTGGGCGACAAGGCAAGCTACCTGAAGCTGGGACTTATCAATCCTCTGCCTGTAAAGCTTATCAAGGACTTTGCCGCTAAGGTAAAGAAGCTTTACGTTATCGAAGAGCTTGACGACATTATCGAGACTCACTGCCGCAAGATAGGTCTTGACCCCATCGGCAAGGCTGAGTTTACATATCTGGGCGAATATTCCCAGAGCTATCTCAAGGACAAGATCCTGGGCGAAAAGGACGAGTTTGTTACATACCCCGAGAATGTTCCCGTCCGTCCTCCTGTAATGTGCGCAGGATGTCCTCACAGAGGTGTGTTCTACACCCTGAAAAAGCTTGGCGTTATGGTCAGCGGCGATATCGGCTGCTACACTCTTGGCGCTGCCGCTCCTCTCTGCGCTATGGATACCACTATCTGCATGGGCGCTTCCGTCAGCGGTCTCCACGGCTTCAACATTGCCCGCAAGGGTGAATATGAGCACAAGGCTGTTGCAGTGATCGGCGACTCCACCTTTATCCATTCGGGTATCACAGGTCTTATAAATATTGCGTACAACGCAAGCAATTCCACTGTTATCGTTCTGGATAACTCCATCACAGGCATGACTGGTCATCAGAACAACCCTGCCAACGGCTTCAACATCAAGGGCGACCCTGCTTCCGCTGTAAGCATCGAGGCTGTCTGCCATGCTGTGGGAATCGACAGAGTAAGAGTTGTTGACCCCGCAAACCTTGCCGAGACCGAGGCTGTTATCAAGGAAGAGCTGGCTGCGGACGCTCCCTCTGTTATCATTACCCGCCGTCCCTGTGCCCTGCTGAAAACCGTTAAGCACAAGCCTCCTGTTAAGGTGGATCCCGACAAGTGCCGCTCCTGCAAGGCCTGCATGAGGATCGGCTGCCCTGCCATTTCCATGTCCACAGGCAAGGCTAAGATAGACAACACCCTTTGCGTTGGCTGCGGTCTGTGTACTCAGATGTGCAAGTTTGACGCTATTGAAGAATAAAATCCGCTGAAAGGAATGAAATAAATTGGAAACTAAATCTATAATGCTGGTAGGCGTCGGCGGACAGGGTACGCTGCTTGCAAGCCGTATTCTGGGAAATGTGCTGCTGTCACAGGGCTATGACGTAAAGGTCAGCGAGGTTCACGGAATGTCCCAGAGAGGCGGTTCCGTTGTTACATACATTAAGTTTGGCGAGAAGGTATATTCTCCCGTTATCGAAAAGGGTCAGGCAGACATTATCGTTTCCTTTGAGGCTCTTGAAGCCGCAAGATGGGTGTCCTTCCTGAAAAAGGGCGGCAAGCTGGTCATGAACACTCAGGAGATCGAGCCTATGCCTGTTATCACAGGTGCGGCACAGTATCCCGAAAATATCGTTGACACGCTCAAATCGCTTGGTGAGGACGTTATCGCAGTTGACGCTCTCAGCCTTGCCGAGCAGGCAGGAACAAGCCGTGCTGTAAACGTTGTTCTTATGGGAGTTATCTCCCACATTCTGGACTTCGGCGACAAGGTATGGAACGACGCACTTGAACAGTGCGTTCCCGCCAAGGTGCTTGAAGTCAACAAAAAGGCCTTTGGACTGGGCAGAAATGCGTAAGTTATAAATATTTCTATGAAAAGAGGAAAATCCCATGAAATACTATAAGCCCGAGATCGAATGTGCTCCCAGAAGCGAGCTGGAGGCTCTCCAGTCCTACCGTCTTTCCAGAACTGTAAGACGTGTTTATGAAAACGTAGCACCCTACCGCAAGAAAATGGACGAAGCAGGCGTTAAGCCCGAGGACATCAAGAGTATCGCAGACCTTCAGAAGCTTCCCTTTACCGTCAAGCAGGACCTGAGAGACAACTATCCTTACGGAATGTTCGCTTCCCCCATGAAGGACGTTGTACGTATCCACGCAAGCTCAGGCACAACAGGCAAGCAGACGGTCGTTGGCTACACAGCACATGATATTGATATGTGGGCTGAGTGCGCAGCAAGAGCGCTGGTATCCGTTGGCGGAACAAAGGACGATTTCATTCACATTTCCTACGGCTACGGCCTTTTCACAGGCGGTCTTGGTCTCCACTACGGCGCTGAGAAGCTGGGTGCTACCGCTATTCCCGCTTCCGCAGGAAACAGCATGAGACAGCTCCAGTTGTTCAAGGATTTCGGTTCCTCTATCATCTGCATGACACCCTCATATGCTATCAGCCTTATCGAGCTTATGAAGGAAAACAACATCAGCAAGGACGAGTTCAAGCTCAAGGCAGGCGTTTTCGGCGCAGAGCCTTGGACTGAGGAGATGAGAAAGGAGATAGAGGCAGGTCTTGGCATCAAGGCTTACGACATCTATGGACTTTCCGAGATAATGGGTCCCTCCGTTTCCTGCGAGTGCGAATGCCAGTGCGGTATGCACATCTGCGAGGATCACTTTATCCCCGAGATCATCGACCCCGATACACTTGAAGTTCTTCCCGCAGGTCAGCAGGGCGAGCTGGTATTCACCTGCATCACCAAGGAAGCACTTCCTCTTATCCGCTACAGAACAAGAGATATCGCTACTCTCGTTTACGACAAGTGCGAGTGCGGCAGAACCCTCGTAAGAATGCTGAAGCCTCAGGGCAGAACCGACGATATGCTCATCATCAGAGGCGTTAACGTATTCCCCTCACAGATCGAGTCCGCTCTTCTCAGCGTTGACAGCAAGGCTACCAACTACTTCCTGGAGGTTGACCGTGTCAATAACCTTGATACTCTTGAAGTTCAGGTCGAGATGAGAGAGGATATGTTCGGCGACGAGATCAAGACCCTTGAGGCTTACAAGAAGAAGGTCAAGGCTGCTATCGACTCCGCTATCGGCGTAGGCGTAAGCGTTAAGCTTGTGGAGCCTAAGACACTTGCACGCTCCACAGGCAAGGCAGTAAGAGTTAACGACAAGCGTGCTATCAAGAACAAGTTTACAAAGTAATTTCATAAAGGAGCGCTGATTATGTTTGTTGAACAGATTTCCGTTTTCGTTGAAAACAAGACAGGCAGACTTGCCGATGTTATGGCACTTCTCGGCAGAGAGGGCGTTGACGTAAAGGCTCTTACCGTTGCTGACACTGCTGATTTCGGTATTATCCGCCTTATCGTAAACTCTCCCGAAAAGGCTCTGACGATCCTCAAGGACAATTCCTTTACCGCAAACATCACCGAGGTACTTGCGTTCTCCGTTTCCGACAAGCCCGGCGCACTTTACAGCGCTATGGAGGTGCTGAGAAAGGCTGATGTAAACATCAAGTACCTTTACGCTGTAACAGGTCAGTCTGCGGGAAATGCGGATTTCGTTATCCGTGTATCGGACAATGACGCTGCTGCCAAGGCTCTCAGCGACGGCGGCTTTGCGCTTATTGACAAGGAAGAGATCTATAAGTAAGAATTAGTATCAGATGTTTATGACATCTGACGTGAAAATGTGATATTATAATATAAGCCGCCTGACAGGCACGCTGTGCTCCAAAACGAAGTACAGCACAAAATGTCAGGCGGCTTTTTTATTTTATGTGGAAAGATGATGGTTTTCTGCATGACTGTCTATACTGTTTCACTGAACAGCGGGGGACTGATCGGGCTTGTTTGCACGCAGGGCTTTTCAACCCTGCCGCAGACAAGCTTATATTCTTTATCCTTGCGGTGCAATGTGCGTTTGGAAAATAAAAAATCGGCGTATCTCAAACGAGATACGCCGTAATTTTTATGCTGAGATCCGATTAAGCCTTGCCAACGGAGCCGAAAGTAGTGATCTTCTCGGCAACCTTTGCCTTGATAGCTTCGAAACCGGGGTTGAGGAGCTTTCTGGGGTCGAAGCCCTTGCCCTGAAGGTCCTTGCCCTCTTCGATGTACTTTCTGGTAGCTTCCTGGAATACCAGCTGGCACTCGGTGTTAACGTTGATCTTTGCAACGCCGAGAGAAATTGCCTTCTGGATCATGTCGTCAGGGATACCTGTGCCGCCGTGAAGTACGAGAGGCATATCGCCGGTCTTAGCCTTGATTGCTTCGAGAACGTCGAAACGGAGGCCGGGCCAGTTTGCGGGATACTTGCCGTGGATATTGCCGATACCTGCTGCGAGCATTGTTACGCCAAGGTCTGCAACAGCCTTGCACTCGTCGGGATCAGCGCACTCGCCCATACCAACTACGCCGTCTTCTTCGCCGCCGATGGAACCAACCTCAGCCTCGAGGGAAAGACCGAGAACGTCGCAGGTGTGAACAAGAGCAGTGGTCTTTTCAATGTTCTCAGCGATAGGATAGTGAGAACCATCGAACATGATGGAAGAGAAGCCTGCGTTGATGCAAGCCTTTGCTCCCTCAAAGGTACCGTGGTCGAGGTGAAGAGCAACAGGAACAGTGATGTCCAGGCTGTCCATCATAGCGCTTACCATAGCCTCTACGGTCTTGAAACCGCACATATATTTACCAGCGCCTTCGGAAACACCGAGGATAACAGGAGCCTTGAGTTCCTGAACAGTCTGAAGTACAGCCTTTGTCCATTCAAGGTTGTTGATGTTGATCTGAGCAACAGCATACTTGCCGTCACGTGCTTTGATGAGCATGTCCTTAGCGGAAACTAATCTTGACATTATATTATACCTCCAAGCTTATTATGCGGTTAGACACCGCTTCTGTATTTTTATTATACTCTATTTTTTTATTTTTTGCAATAGTTTCCGAGCAATTTTTCTGATTTTTCCGCAGATGAACACAATATTCTCTGAAATACCCGGATAGGGTCTGAATATGTACCTTAAATATATACAATAAAATCATATATTATTTGTACAAAAAAGACATTTTTATTAAATGTGACATAATATTGCATTAACTGACTTTTTTCGACAAAAGTAGTGCTTTTTCGCTGTTGCGCAAAAGGAAAATTATAGATATAATTATAACAAGATAAGCGGAAGGGAGGGAGAAAAGATGCTCGAAAGGCTCTCAAACAGGCTTGCGGACAAGCTTCTCAGCGAAAAGCTCATATCCGAGTCAGAGCGGGATATCTACGCTTACGGCATGGAGCTGTTTTTGCTGAGGGTCGTCTTTTACTCTGTTATCCTGCTGACTGCCATTGTGACGGATACGCTTTTTATAGGTGCGGTGTTCTCGATCGTTTACCTGTCCCTGCGACAATATGCGGGCGGATATCACTGCAAAACTCCTATGAGATGTATGGCGGTATCGCTCATATTGTATCTGGCGGTGGTAATGGTGTGCAGAGCGGATATAGGAGCGCTGAGACCTGTTCTGGCGGTCGTTGATGCGGCTGCGTTTGCGGTCATAGCAGTCTTTTCTCCCTCAGAAAGCGAAAATAACCCACTTACCGATGAGGAAAAGGTCATTTACCGCAAAAAGGCAGTTATACTCGCAGCTGCGTATCTGCTGATAGGTGCGGCGGCTTTCATCTTTGGGTATGACGCTGTATTCTTCCCTTTATCATGTTCATTTGCGGCGGTTGCCGCATTGATGACGGTCAATCTCAGAAAGTTTTCCTGATACAGGCTTGCTGAGGACACAATTTTATTTTACAGGAGGAAAAAATTATGAAAAAGACACTTCTCAAGATCGCTGCAAAGGCTGCTGAAAAGAGCGCAGTAAAATCCGCTAACACTGCTTGCCTGGTATTTACATATCAGCCCAAGGCTCCCAAGGGCATCAAGTCCTTCAAGAAGTAAGTCCTGACGGATAAAAAAGAGGCTGTTGCACAGGTTGCAGCAGCCTTTTTTAGTATGCGGGCGAATGAAAAAATCAGCACTAATAAACACAAAGGTAAAGGGTTTAGGTCAAGCCTTTTTCCCGAAAGGCTTGCGGGTGTCCAGAGGGCAGAGCCATTTGGTCGCTGTTGCCGCAGTGGTAAACTACGTTTACCTGCGAAATCCGTTTGCTGACGGCAGAACTGATTAAACCGTTAGCAGACAGATAAATAATCACCAAAGCCGCCTGCACCGAAAATTCAAACCAAGTTAAACGAACATTTTATCTCAAACAAATCAAAAACATTTTCATGCAGGCGGCTTGAAACCAAGAGGCGTTCCGTCAGGAATGGCGATTTTGGTTTCCGCCGTAAGGCGTAGGTACGGACAAAATAATAAAACAAAGGGCTGTTACAGCTTAACACCGTAACAGCCCTATTTATATTACAACGCCTGCTGAAGCTCACGCTTTTTCCAGCTTACAATGCCATACATATCATTAAGGGAAAATATAATAAAATTCACCGCTACAGGCAGATATGACGGGTCTTTCATACTAAGCACCAATTAAAAACTATACAAAAAATTGAGCATAATCTTGCGTATATGGATTATGCGATGATTTTTTGTCTATAGTTTTATTGGTGATTAGTATCAGCGCAGCCAGCACCCGGAGAACGATAAGCGCAATGTCATTTGCAGCATAGCCCGGCGCATAATACGAGGAGCGGAGCATGATGAGGGCTGCGGCAAGGGTGAGAGGGTATGGCGAGGGGCAGGCAAGGTTCGAGATGAGCACCACTGTAAGCGACAGCACCCACAGGAGCCATTCTTTTTTGGTAAGTGTTTTTATCGGGTTAGTCATATTGCTTTACACTCCTTAGATCTTTTTAAAATTCAATTTAATGATCTGAGGCTGTGCGGGGGTCAAGTATAGGGATAGTTCTTCGGTTTAATACTAAGCACCAATTAAAAACTATACAAAAAATTGAGCATAATCTTGCGTATATGGATTATGCGATGATTTTTTGTCTATAGTTTTATTGGTGATTAGTATAAAGTCATGATATTCTCCTTTTCATCAACTTAAAAATTACATCACGTCAGATCGGGCGTGTCAACAGAAATCCGATTTATTGACATCAGCGCCGCACTTTGCTATAATTAGTGCAACCAAAGCTTACAAAAATCGGATAAATATGTAAAGTGTGTATGGTTGATATGCAGGCGGAACGATAGTACAATTATCATAAGAGCTTTTCCGAAAGGGGTATTATATGAAAAAGGTTATGATGATCGTACTGATAATTCTTGCGGTGCTGATAGTTATTGCTGCGGCGTGCTTTGGCGGGTATTGCTATAAAAATCTGCACTGGTATGACAGGTATGAAAAGGCGCTGAAGTCGGTGAATGCTGTTGAAAAGCAGTTCACGCTGCCGTCGGGCAAGGTGATAAATTACGGGGAGGTCGAAAATGACAAGCCCCCGCTGCTGCTTATCCACGGTCAGATGAGCATATGGCAGGACTATGCCCTTGTTATGCCCGAGCTTTCAAAAAAGTGGCACATTTATGCGGTTGATGTGTATGGTCACGGCGGCTCTTCACATGATGAGGACCTTTATTATCTGGACGTGAACGGCGATGATATCATTACCTTCATAAACGAGGTCATAGGCGAAAAGACCGTTGTGGCAGGTCATTCAAACGGAGCGCTGACGGCGGCTTACATTGCGGCATACGGCGGTGAAAATATTGCCGGAGCTGTGCTGGAGGATCCGCCTGTTTTCTCCGTTGAGGGCGAGGGCTGGGAGAACAGCTTTGCTTATCTTGACACCTACAAGCCTCTTCATGACTATGACCTGTCGGACAAGTCGGAGTGCTGGGAAGCATATTATCTGCGGCACTGCTACTGGGGGCAGCTTTATATGAAGGACAGTATGCCCTCCATAGCGGACTATGCTCAGAAATATCATGAGAAGCACCCTGAAGAGGCTGTGAAGATATTTTTCATGCCCTCCTCCGTGTGGAATGTGTTTGAGTATGCCAGACATTATGACCATGCCTACGGCGAGCATTTCTATGACCTATCATGGAACCACGGCTATTCCCACAGCAGGATACTTTCGGATATAAAAGTGCCGTGCGTATATATCCACGCCAAGGAAAGCATTGCGGACACAGGTGTATATCTCTGCGCCGCTTCTGCTGAGCAGGCAAACAGGGCTGCGGGATACATAGAAAACTGCACATTTATCGAGACGGAGACCAGCGACCATGTGATACATACCGTTCACAGCAGGGAATATATCGACGCTGTGAACAGTCTTTCGGAAAAGGAATGATGATATGCTTAGTAAAAATCTTGCGGTGCTTAGAGATCTTCACGGGCTTTCCCAGGAGGAGGCGGCGGAGATAGTGGGCATTTCCCGTCAGGCGTATGCCAAGTGGGAAAAGGGAGAGACTGTACCTGATGTGGAAAAGTGCGCATTGCTGGCGGAATATTACGGAACTACGGTGGATTCGCTGCTTAATTTCAGGACAGAGCAGGAGGGCATGACCATTGCTCCCGCACCCAAGGGCAAGCACATCTGGGGTACGGTGACTGTCAGCGAGCGTGGGCAGATAGTGATACCCAAGGCGGCACGGGAGCTGTTCGGCATAAAAAGCGGCGACAGGCTTGTGGTGCTGGGCGATGATGCTCAGGGCATTGCTCTTATGAGGGCTGAGGATTTTGAGCGCAGCATGAATGAGATGCTTGCTGCGGCAGGGAAGAAGTGCGAGTGAGGGTTTTATAAAAACTTTTCAGGGTTATGAGTGGTTCTTGTCGCAGAGTTATACTAATCACCAATAAAACTATAGACAAAAAATCATCGCATAATCCATATACGCAAGATTATGCTCAATTTTTTGTATAGTTTTTAATTGGTGCTTAGTATGAAAAAGGCTGCTGCATCTGGTGCAGCAGCCTTTTACTTTTATTGGCTCAATACGAAAGCTTTTTGATATTCTCGTCCGACATAAATGTGGAGGCGTTATAAAGGAACAGCACCTGATCGTAGTCCGAAACATCTATAAGCTCTTTATAGGATATTTGGATATATCTCAGGTCAACCATGGTTATCTCGCTGTAATGCTCGGTCATAAAGGGGGCAAAGCAGTGTGCGTAGCTGTCCTTGAACATAAGGAGCTTTCCGCCCTCATGACCTGTGCGTATGGTTATCATCGGCTGATTTGTGCCGAAGAATGTGCTGTATTTATCCTTTACGTCCAGATACTCACGGAAGTACATTCCATCGTGTATGGTAGGTTCCTCGCCAAAGGTGGAGTATATCTCGACCTCGGGCTGTGTCTCGTTTTCCGACAGGTGCCAGATGTCGATGGTATCGGGCCTTATGCCGTTGTACAGCACCTTTGAGTAGAATGTTCCCCTGAACTTGTCGCTGGCGTGCTCCACGTCGTAAAAATCCTCGGAGAGGGGATACATTCCCATTTTCTTTGCGGCTGCGGTATAGCCGAGGAATGCGCCCTGTGTTGTCCAGTGGTGGTCGGTGCGGTAGTAGATATAGTCGTCACGGTTGGCGCTGAGTACGGAATACACGTCTATGGGCACTGCGTAGCCGTCCAGCTGCGAATACACGTTATTTATGAACTCTGCCTGGTCGGGATTTGGTGCGTCCGTGGGGAGCATATCGCTGTATATCTCCGCCTGGGTGGGGACTATCATAATGTAGGGCATTATGCCGTTATCTGTTGCGAACTGCTGTATGCCGCTGATGCTCTTGCCCACGACGGTCATATCAGGCTCGGATATTTTTTCCGCCAGTCCGCCGTTTTTCATGAAATAGACGTTGTTGCGCTCCTTTTTGCCAAGGGCAAGCTCGGAATAGGTCTGAGCGGTTATCCATTCATCGTGCCATGCAAAATGGTCGGAGACATATGTTTCCAGTCCGCTTGTGAAGCTGCCGTTGAAGAGCCTTTTGCCGCTGAATTTCGGGAAAGAAGCCAGCGCTTTGTTCTGGTTTTCCGAGAAGCTTTCCTTTTCGGAAAAGGTTGTGACGCAGCCCAGTCCTATGAGTATGCCGAAGAACAGCAGCACTGTCACCAGAGCCACGCCTGCCTGAAAATAACGTTCCTTTGAAGCGGCGGAACGGGTATTTTTTTCTTTGTCTGCCATAAAACCTCACCTTAAAATCTGAAATACAGGAACGGATTGTAGGTAGCACCCACAAGATATGCGGTGCAGATGAGCAGCCCGCCTATCTTTACGGCAACGCCTGCCACTGCCGATGCACGCTTGTTCTTTTCCTCGCAGAAGCTTATGAGCCTGCTGCCCAGTCCGCCTGAAATAAGGATACAAAGCGTCAGCATAACTGCATTTGAAGCGATGGTATATCTTGCGTAGCTGTCAACAAGGCTGCCGCCTGCGCCGAACATTGCGGCGTAATATCTGCCTGCGTCCGCCAGAGTGTCCGTATCGAAGAGCACCCAGCCGAAGAGCACCATAACAAAGGTGTAGAGCATACTTACCGCCGAGGGCAGCTTTTCAAGTATCTTGCCGAAGCCAAGGCGTTCGATGATTATGAGCACGCCGAAGAACAGTCCCCAGAGGATAAAGTTCCAGCTGGCTCCGTGCCAGAGTCCTGTCAGCGCCCAGGTTATGAACAGGTTGCGGTAGGTCTTGAAATTGCCGTTCCTGTTGCCGCCAAGGGGGATATACACATACGACCTGAACCAGCTTCCCAACGTGATGTGCCATCTGCGCCAGAATTCGCTTATGCTCTTTGAGATATATGGGTGGTCGAAGTTTTTGGGGAACTCGAAGCCCAGCATTTTGCCCAGACCTGTTGCCATATCGGAATAGCCCGAGAAGTCAAAATATATCTGGAATGCAAAGGCGATTATTCCCAGCCATGCGGTAGCCACCGAAATAGTGCTGTAGTCCATTGCCTTTATCTGCGTCCAGACCATGCCGATGTTGTTTGCGAGAAGCACCTTTTTGGCAAGTCCCTTTACAAAAAGTCCGATGCCTGCGCTTATTTTTGCGATGTTCACTGTTCTTGACTCCAGCTCGTTTGCCACGTCCTCGTAGCGGACGATAGGGCCTGCGACTATCTGGGGGAACAGTGAGACATATGATGCGAAGTTCAGGAAGCTTTTCTGCACCTTGATATTTCTAAGGTACAGGTCAATGGTATATGACATTGACTGGAACGTGTAGAAGGATATGCCTATGGGCAGCTCCACACGCTTTTCGTTCAGTCCTAAGGGATACAGGCTGTTAAGCGCTTTATTTACCAGCACCACGGGATTTGTGATGCTTGTGCCGAAAACTCCGTTGAAGCTGTCGATAAGGAAGTCGCTGTACTTGAATATCGCCAGCAGACCTACGTTCATGCAGACGGAAACTATCAGGCAAATTTTTCGCTTTTTGTTGTCGTCATCATATTTTGCCATTAGCCTGCCTGCGGTGTAGTCAATGGCTGTGGAAAGCAGCATAAGGCACACATAAAAAGGCTCGCCCCATGCGTAAAAAAGCAGCCCCGTAATGAAGATCAGCACATTTCTTATCTTATCAGACGCAAAAAAATAGACTATCATTACGATAGGCAGGAAATAGTACAGAAAAGTCAGCTGTGAGAAAACCAAGTTATATATCAGTCCTTTCTTCAGAGGAAAAAAGTTTTTCCGTAAGCTCTTCCAGCTCTTTGGGGGATATCATGGTGTTAAGGATATCTGCCATTGCCCCTGCGGTGAGCAGAGACGGCAGGTCAAGGGCTTCAAGCAGCATTTTGCGGCGCATTGACGAATCGGGAGCGCCCGAATAGCCCAGCTCATAAAGAAGCATTTTGTCTATGCCGCCTTTCGGGGCGCCGCCTATGTCATTAACGCCCGCTCTTCTGAAAGCTTCCAGCAGGACTTCCTCGCTCATGCCCTCAACGCCCAGCTTGCCCTCCTTGGAAGGCTCTGCTTTTCTGCGCTCCTTGCCGAAAATATCGGGAATATATACATTTATGATATTGCCGCCAACGGAGCCTTTAAGGTAGTTTCTTATCTTAAAGCCCGCAGCGTCGCTGTCTGTCAGGATTATTATGCCCTTTTTCTCGGCATAATGGCGGATAAGCTTCATTTTTTCCTTGTCCTTGAAAATATGAAAGCCGTCCGTGCAGATTATTACGCCGTTTATCACGGAGGAGAGCTTTATTTTATCGTACTTTCCCTCAACTATAACGGCCTGTTCTATGTTTATCATTTTGATTTTTTTCCTTATATGTTTTATCGTGCAAGCATTTCTACTATTGCTTTTTCCAGTATGACCGCCGGGTCTGCGCCGCTTGACTTCATATCAATATCTGCCTTTGCAAGTATCTCAAGGCACTTCCTCAGGTGGCGGATATCCGTTCTGCGGACGGAGGAGAGGGCATTTTTTACACGAAATTCCACGCTGGGCGAGTAGCTGAAGTCTTTCATTATCTCGGGGAGACCGTGGTTATAGTCCAGCGCAAGGCGAGCTCTGTAAAGGTCGTTCATGCTGCCTGTAAGCACGTAAAGCAGATACACCGGGGTGTTCTCGGGATCGTTTATAAGCTCCCTGAAAAGCTCCATGGAACGGTTCATATTGCCTGCCGCAACTGCGTCCGCCAGGCTGTAGCTTTTGGCATCGCCGCTGTCGGGGGTGAGCAGCTCTACGGTGTGAACGTCGATGCTTTTTCCGTTCGCATAGGAGGTGAGCTTGTCAAGCTCGTTCATTATCATGGTCATATTGCCGCAGCAGCGGTCAAAAAGCAGACCTGCCGCCTTGTCGTCCATGGCAGAGCCACGCTTTGAGGACTCGGCGCATATTATCCTTACAGACTCGCTGCGTGATTTTACGTTTATCTCGCAGACCGTGCCTTTTTTGGCAACAAGGTCGATGAGCTTCTTGTTCTTGGGGGTGGGGTATTTTTTGCCGCCGCAGACGTTTATGTTTGCGGTGTAGAAGATTAGCACGGTGGTATCGGGCACGTTGGAGACGGTCTCCGTCAGCTGCTTCATGCGTGTTTCATCAAGCTTTCTGTGACCCGGGCGCTGCTTTGTCTCTTCCTCAAGGTCAAGGTCGCAGACGGTGACGCAAAGCTTGTCCGCAAACATGGGGAAGCCGTCAACAGCCTCGCTGAGACCATCGGTATCAATGTCCTTGCCCTCAAATTCATGGAGGTTGTATGTCTCGTCGCCTGCCTTGACGGTGCGCTTGACCATTTCACGCTTGTATTTCTCAACGCTGTACAGGTCGGTGCCGTAAAGGTAGTAAACGCCTGACAGTTCGCCGCTTTTTATTATCCTTGTAAGCTCCTTTTCGTTCACCGAAGCCACGATACGCCCTCCTTTGGGTAAAGTACGCCGTTATCCGCTATGTATTCCGTGCCTGTGCTGCCGAATGGTGATATTTTTCCTTTAAAATCGCTGTCCGCCACTGTATAATAGGCGGCATCGGCATAAACATCAGCCGAGCAGCTGTAGATGCACAGGTCAAACCTTTCATCGGGAAGCTCGGCCTTTCCCGTAACGCACAAGATCTTCACCCCGTTCGTTTCGATAATGCTGTAATTTTCATGGGGATAATAGACGGTATTGCCGAATTTAATTATATTATCTTCCGCCGAATAAGTCAAGCCGCTTTTTGTTACGGGAGAAAGAACGGCAATGCCCTCAAACAGTCCTTTATACACGCTTTCGGAGTATGCGCACTGCTTTGTGACTGCCGCAAACGCCGCAGCAGAGCCGCCTGAGCCTGCTATTGACCTGTATGCTGCCTTTGCTCCGCTGCGTGTTCCCATATAGTCATATATCTGGGAGCAGCTGTCATTCTTAACGACAATTACACAGCCGCTGCCGTCTGTCAGCACGCTTATCTCGGTATATCCCGTGGGAATGAGCCGATATATTTCTATGCAGACAACGCTGACCAGTGCAGCTGAAAGGCAGGTCAGCACAAAATACATCTTATCATGGGTCAGTATCAGGCACAATGCTGCGGATATTACGGCTATTGCCACAAGGGGAGCGGTAAGCTCTGTGCCTGTGGGTATCATTATGATATCGCTGCTGCCAATGAACTTTGCAACGGCAAGTATGGGGCGGCATATCAGTCCTGCCGCAAGGAAAAGTCCGCCGCTTATAAATGTGAATGGGAGTATGCAAAGCAGTGCGCCTATGGCGGCTATTGCAATAGCTGCGGTGCATAGGGGCGACAGCAGAAGATTTGTCAGGGGAGAGGCTATTGATATCTGGTCGAATGTGAGGGCTGACACGGGGAAAACTGCCGCAGCTGCGCATAAAGAGGAGCAAAGTGCGGAGGTAAGCGCTCCCACATGATAGGGCAGGTCTGTTTTGCGCTCCATCTTCTTTTCGTAGGCGTTTATGAACATGGGCGAAAGCACGGCTGTGCCTATGGTTCCCGAAACGGACAACAGGAAAGATGTGCTTCTCACGATAAATGGCGAGGATATTGTCATTATTATAATTGCGGCGGCAAGGGAGGTAAGGCTGTCGCTGCGCCTGTTGAATATGCCTGCCGCCCAGACGAACGTTACCATTATAAGGCTTCTGACAACAGAGGGGGTAAAGCCTGCGGTCATGGCGAAAAGCAATGACACTGCCGTCACTGATATGAACTGCCCCCATTTCGGCAGGCGGAGCGCTATTGCCAGAGCGGCGGCAATTCCTGCGGCAACGGACATGTGCAGTCCCGAAACGGCGGCAACGTGGCCTATTCCCGCACGGTACAGCAGATTTTCCGTTCTGTCGGACATATTCCATTTGCTGCTGCCGAAAAGCATTCCGATAAGCAGCTCGCCTTCTTCCGAGGGGACGTATTTTCTTATAGTATCGGAGACGTTGTGCCTGAAGTCATCAAGAGTGCGGTAGAAGTTGTGCTCCTTTATCTCATATCCGCTTGTGCGGACGCTTTTCATCAGCAGAAAAACGTTCATTGAGCGGTAATAGTCGGCTGAATTGAAAAAGCCTGTGTTTTCGGGAGCGTAAAGCTGACCTGAAAGAGTGATTTTATCGCCTTTTACAAGGTCGGAACGGCGGTCGAAAAATCCCACATTGCCCGAAGCTCCGTTGGGAAAGGTGCAATGGGCGATATAAAAGGCTTTTTCCTCGGAATATACTGTGGACTGCTCTATTGTGACCGTTCCGCTGAAGTTGCCAATATTGGCAGTGATATTCCGGCAGACAGTCATGTCATATCCGCTGTATATCCAAAGCCCTACGCAGCAGGCGATGGCGCACACTGCGCTGCGGTAAAAGCTGCCTGAATGCTTGGGACGGAAGATGAAAACGGTACACAGTCCGAAGCCCAGCAGCACGGCTCCTATGGCTATGGACAACGGGGCAGAGAAAAACGACGCCTGCAAAAGCCCTGCCATGTAAGAAAAGCCGACAAAAGCAGTTTTGCGTGACATCGTTACCAACTCCGTATAATACGACAAATTTTGACATTATAATAGTTTAATTATATCAGGTGGGGGATGTGTTGTCAAGAAATAGTTGAGCGTTGGGGCTTATTTTGATTGACTTGCGGGCTGCAAAACAGTATAATTAAAGCAGGGATCGGCAGACGGCAATATCAAAAGGTGAAATTGATATGACAGGCTTTATACTAATCACCAATAAAACTATATACAAAAAATCATCGCATAATCCATATACGCAAGATTATGCTCGATTTTTTGTATAGTTTTTAATTGGTTCTTAGTATTACTGATCGACATTACTGGAATTTAAGGTTGGAATTTTATTATGAAAGTAACGGAACTTAAAAATCAGCTTAACGCTATGGAGAAAAATGAGCTTATTGCGCTAATTGTCAAACTGTATAAGAATGACAAAATGTGCCGCAATATGCTTGATGCGGAGTTTGGCGGCGAAGAGGTGCAGGCGGTTTTGCTGGCAAATGCCAAGAAACAGCTGTATGATATTTTCTTTTCAAAAGCATCACTTAGTCTCAGAAATGCCAAAGCAGTCCTGTCGGGATTTAAAAAGACGGCTAAAAATAAAGAGGATTATTTTGACCTTGAACTTTATTATGTTGAGTTGGGAACAGCATATACCAATGAATACGGCGACATCAATGAAGCGTTTTACAGCAGTCTTATTTCGGTATTTGCCGATTTCTGTGAAAATGTTAAGCAGTCGGGCGGGAGTGATTTCCTGCATTCTGTAAGAATGCGCCTTGATAGGCTGAACGAAGAGGCACAGGATATAGGCTGGGGATATGGATATGAGATAGGCGAACTGTACAGTGAACTGATAGGATTTTATGGGGAGGAAAATGAATGAGCAGATTTCCGAGGCAGTATGCTGAGAGCACATTGAACAGAATGTACAAAAAACTGGAGCTTTCCGATGATATCATCAAGCTTCTGGAGGATTATTTTGACGCTTTTGCAAACCTGTACAATATTCTTCCGCTGGAGGACGCTTTCGGTATAATCAATGAGCAGAACAAGGACTTGCTGACAAAGGAAAAGTTTATCGCTTTTTCCGAGATCATGCGGCATGATATGCCTGAGGGCAGATTTTATTATATTTTGGGTGTTGATGAGCTGTATAATGATGCGCCAAAGCCTGAGCCTATGGAGCGCATGATAGTTCATGAAAGTCTGGTGGATATTGATTATGAATACTTTTATGATATGCACAATGCTCAGGCGGGCAAGCCGCTTTGTATGCTTTCAAAGGAAGAAACGCTGAAATACAGGGACGATTTTTATATCCCGCAGACACCGCAGATGAGGACACTTCAGAAATTTGTGCGTGAAAAGCTGAGAAAAAGCAAAAGTCAGGCGGAGGACCTTGCGGCTGACTGCTATACTATCATCACTTGTGAAGATAAAGCCGACATAACGGGCGAAATAGCGGATATGCTGGAACGTATGAAGATGCCCATGAGCGAAAGTCAGCTGAACGAATTTATGGGACTGGTTTATGACCTTAACAACAATACACGTCTGCCTGCAAACAGGGGATATACTCCGGTTGAGCTGTCGAGAAAGTATAGGAAACATACAATACCCGAAATATCGTTTGGACCTAATATTAGGGATATGTTGCAGAACGGTGAGCTTAATGCCAGTGATATGGCGCGGAAGATCGAGGAATCAGACCTGCCTGCCCAAGTAAAGGCGCAAATGATACCGGGGATAAAACCGTCGTCAAAGGTGGGGCGCAATGACCCATGCCCATGTGGGAGCGGAAAGAAATATAAGAAATGCTGCGGAAGATAAGGAAAATACAGTAAAAGATTTGAGCTGTGTTTTATAAAAATAGATATAGGGCAAGTATAATTGAAAGAGAAAGCACTTCTTTATTATGCACTTTGCTGACAAAATTCGACAAGAATTGCCATGACGCTGTGCAGTTATCCAAAAGCAGAAAAAAGGCTTGACAAGAGCAGTTGTA